>Ga0209630_10000179_pt1 | contig 72096 bp, 75 predicted proteins | sample COG_01_FD_184745 | JGI IMG/M metagenome (GOLD analysis project Ga0209630, IMG submission 184745) | Pelagic Microbial community sample from North Sea - COGITO 998_met_01 (SPAdes) (version 2) | ecosystem: Environmental > Aquatic > Marine > Neritic zone/Coastal water | place: Helgoland, sampling...
GAAATTATATCAAAATTATTTTTTACTAGAAGATAGGGATAATTATCTAGTAATTCAATTCCCTTAATAATGGTTGGGTTATAAGAAAATAAAGATAAAAAACTGTTTTCTATTGGAATAGGATTGCTTGAAAGCGTAGTAAAGTGCTTCAGAAAAAAGGGATATAATGGGGGTATGCCATCTGACCAGAATAAATTAGACCAGACCGAGGCAAATGATGTTGCTGCAAATTGAGCGCTGTCAAACCAGATTACAAAATATTCTGTTTCAAAATAAATAAGTATTCTAAATATAATAAATAATAAAATTATTGCACAATATATCCCGGTGCTGTAATTATTAATGAGAATCGTTTTATTTTTATCTGAATTGATATAACTATTCATTGTTTAATTGCCAATTTAAAATGATATAAAAGTTATCTTATATCTATATTCTAATAAAATTTATCAAGAATAACTTAGATATACAGCCTACCAAATAATAACACCCCGTTGATTAGTGTATATATTTATGAGAATAAAGAACTTAATAAAAACATATTTCTCAAAAGCGATACTTAAAAATAGACCCTATAAAATGTAATTATGATATTACAGTACCCAAATGACTAAAACCTTATTCACTACACATGCTGTTGATATTTTACTTTGTTTGATTGCAAGTTTGTTATTTTACCAAATTTCGATTTGGCATATAGAATTTGCAATGATCAATGGTGAGTACACTCCCGCTTTTCCTGATTCTTTTTACCATGCAGTAAGGATATTGGACAGCATTGAACATGGAGGATTACTCCAGTTCGATCCCAAGATTCATGCACCAGATGGCGCATGGATTGTCTGGCCTTGGGGGTATGATTGGTTTATTGCAAGAATAATTGAATTAGTTATGTTTATCACCGATATTAATCCAGTAAAAATAATGGCCCATATTCCGCCGTTGTGGGGAATAGTAAACATAGCTTTAATGGTCAGTTTATGTAGGACACTCGAACTAGCATTCCCGTATCGAATTCTGGTTATTTCGTGCTTTATTTTTCTACCCCTTAATCAACAGTTACACCTTATAGGTAGAATTGACCATCATTATATGGAATTAACAATGGTGCTTTTAAGTACTATATTGTCTCTTCAGTGGTTCCGTTTTACTGAATCAAAGCTATATGCAATTTCAGTAGGTATGGTACTAGGTGGGTCGATGGCTATACACAATAGCATGTTCGTCCTTCAAGCACCTGTAATTGCTAGTTTGATAATTTATTGGTTACTTGCGAGGCCTTTGCCTAAAACAACATTGCATTTTTCTTTGTCGTTATTACTTTCCACATTACTATTTTTAATAACTTCTGAAACATTTCGTGAATACACATTCAGCTTTTATCACTATTCATTTTTTCATTTGTACATTTCTTTCTGCGTTTCAATATTTGCATTAATCATATCTCGGATTCCATTAAGCAAAAAAAACATTAGTCTTATTGTTTCGTTAATGATTATATGCGCTTTTCCGTTAGTAAATAATTTAATATCAGGGTATGAATTTATATCAGGCGATATTGAATTCTTGCATTCCATGGGAGAAGTAAAATCATTCATGTCGTTTGACTCAACACAAAGAATTAGTCTTGTTGAAGCGGTAAGTAATTATTCGGCTTTTATCTGTCTTTTACCATTTACGCTTGGATATTTACTGTATCTGGTTTGTCATAAAACTGAATTAAGTAAGATATATTTCATATTATTTTCATTAATGGCTATTTTCTTTTTATTGAAGCAAATGCGATTTCATTATTTTGGTAGTTTCATCTTATATACTCCGCTTGCACTTTTCTTTCAGAATTCATCACGATTAGTATCTGCGAAAAATATACGATTTCTTATCTTTATGTTATTGATATTACTTGCATATTCGTTGCCTGCAAAAACATTGTTCAAAGCACAGCCGAAGTCACAGTTATTTGAGGCTACTTACTGGGCATCATCAGAGTTAAGAAAGCAGTGTGATAATGACACTGGAATAATTCTGGCCCCAGCAGAAGTTGGTCATTATTTACGCTATTTTACAAATTGCTCAATAATCGCTAATAGTTTTATCATGGATCCAAAAGATTTTAAATTTCTCAGAAAAACCAAACAATTATTAGATATGAATTCGCAACAACTGTATTCTTATCAAGAAGATATAAAATATTTATTTTTATTTAGAGAAGATAATATTTATATGAATCTGCCTGATAAAGAAGTTGATTCAATTAACTCCAGGCTTACAAAAGAGTTAATATTTTCTGATGTATTTCCTGACAACTATAAATTGCTTTATGAAATAAAAGTCGATATTAAAAACAAGCAATATGTATTTGCTAGAGCATTTAAAATTATAAGGTAAAAGTATAACGGTTAATTAGGCTACTAAATTAGGTGCTTATTAATCTAATTATTTATATATAGTTGTATTTTTCAAGAGTGTCTTTAAAAGTAATATTAAGAGAGTTTACTGTTTCTATCTTTAATTTATCTTTAAAAGCGTTTGGTCTGCCAGAACGGCGATGTGATTTATTATCCTCATTTTCAAGCGGTCTTGATTGTTTATAAATTTCGTTAAGTATCGTTTGTTTTATGTTAATAAATTTCGTTAGACCGCTTATAAAGTAGTCCCAGTTATCAATCATATCTTCATATTTAATTATGACACTTTCCCCGAAAGCATTACTTATAGTATCAAGCATGACAAAGTGGCTTTGTACTATGGGTGCTGATTCGAGAACATACTCATCAATAGTTTGAAGTTGTAATTTTTTTCTATGCTGTTTTTGTTTTTTACGAATTTCATTATCGGGACTTAAGCCATGTGTCTGTGCAAATGAATAATAGGATGACACAACGATATCTCTGGGGTCTCTAATCAAAAAAATAGCTAGCTTGTTTTGTATAAAATGAAGATCAGAAAGAGGTTGGACTAGGCATGTGTATTCCTTTGACGTGGGAGGAGCAGAAAGACGTATAGGACCATAAATGACACCTTTATTATCAAAAACAATGTGGTCAATCTTCTTTCCTCTGTATATTTTTTTTGCATAATCAATATTATATAGACCGTTTATATTTTTAAGCACATATTTGCTAAAAAAATGGCTGGAACAACGATGAAACGTATAAAAATATACAGTATCACTAGAGTTTGAACCAAGACGCCAACTTAGATAACTTCTGATATTTATTATTAATTGCTTTATATATTGAACACTTCTTTTTATTATGTTTTTAACAGTATTTATATTCATATATTTTCAAGCGGAGTTGATTTAGCATTGAATGTTAATAGGCAAGGTTTCTACAGTTTTAATTGTCTATCATGATAAAAATGGCCGTGTCTGAATCACTAATAATAAGGTTATTTTTTCTTTGCAACTATTAGCAAATTCTTTCCTATAGGGCTGGGCGCTATTTTATCGATAATTCTAATAATGGGTATTATGAAACGATCATATATTTTCGTTGTGTTTTGATCCAACACCCTTTTCATTAAAACAAAGTTAATATACCAGGGTAATATTCCTAACATATCAATATGTTTTACAGTTACCACTTCAAAGCCATTTGAATCAAATAACTGAATGAGTTGATCTTTATGATATCTCCTGAAGTGCCCGATTGATTTATCAAAATCACTATATAACCAAGATAATGCTGGAACAAAGACGCAAGCATAACCATCCACATTTAAAGCATTGTGCATTAAATTTACTTCAGCTATGTCATCCTTTACATGTTCTAATACATTAATATAAAAAATACTGTCCAACATATTGAGGTGCATATCAGAACTTTCAGAAAATATGCTATTAATTAATGTTACTTTCTTATTGCTATCTATGTTCTGAGTAAGATAGTTATACATTTTACTAGAAGGTTCAAAAGCAGTGAGTTCAGAGATTAAATCGTTCGCTAATAATAGTCGCGTCAAGTTCCCAGTGCCAGCTCCGATTTCAGCAACTTTATCACCAATATAAGGACTAAATAGTTCAATAATCCATTTGTTGTAATTTTCAGCATAGGACATTGCTTCTAAATCCCTGCCGATATATACATTATCTGAAAATGATTCAGTCATTATATTTAAGGGTATCTATGATGCTTCGTTTTGCAGTTTATTTTTGAAATAGTCGATGGTTTTTTCAAGTCCACTCTTCTGATCTGTTTTAGGCGCCCAATTCAGTAAAGTATTTGCTTTGCTTATATCTGGGCAACGTTGTAATGGGTCATCCTGAGGGAGAGGCATGAATGATAATATAGACTTACTGTGTGTTAATTTAATGATTAATTCAGCAATTTCAATAATTGTCATTTCAACGGGATTGCCTAGATTAATTGGTACATGTAAATCTGGAGTGTTCATAAATTTAATAAACCCATCAATGAGGTCATCGACGTAGCATAAGGAACGAGTCTGTACTCCTTCACCGTAAATAGTAATGTTTTCATTATTCAAGGCTTGTACGATGAAGTTACTAATAACCCTGCCATCATTTATGGCCATATTAGGACCATAGGTATTGAATATCCGTGCAACTTTTATATCAAGTCCCAGTTCACGGTGATAATCAAAAAAAAGCGTTTCTGCACAACGTTTCCCTTCATCGTAACATGAACGAATGCCTATGCAGTTTACATTCCCCCAATAGTCTTCAGTTTGTGGGTGAATTGTTGGATCACCATATATCTCGCTGGTTGATGCTTGAAGTACGGGTATATTAAGACGTTTTGCAAGACCAAGAACATTGATTGACCCAGAAACATTGGTTTTTGTAGTCTGGATTGGATATTTTTGATAGAAAACAGGACTTGCAGGACAGGCGAGATTATAAATTTGATCTACTTCGAGGTAGATCGGAAATGTAATATCATGACGTATGATCTCAAAATAAGGATTATTTATTAGTCCAATAATATTATCTTTAGAGCCCGTGTAGAAGTTATCAAGACACAGGACTTCGTTGTTTTCATCAAGTAATCTTTTACATAAATGAGATCCTAGAAATCCAGCACCACCAGTAACTAATATTCGATTTTTCATGTTTATGAATCTAGCCCTATTAAATAATAATAATGTTACTTTACAGTAAATAAAATATAAATTTATATTACTATTGTCCCGTTGAGAATTAAATAAACAGGCCTGAAAATCCTTTGATTTGTTACAATTAAATCACCATAAGTTATTGTAAATGGTGAAGTAAATAGTTCGAGAGTAATTATATTACTGTATTATCACATGGCTTGCGAAATATTATTGTTAATATTCCTGAGCAAGTATATGGGCTATATCAACTGAGTAATGCCAATCTAAAAAGCTATTAATTAAGGTAATAATCATAACGGTTATGAGATTCATTTGGGTGATTTATTTAGTGGTTGCCAGAAGATAATATCTAGAGATAATTTCTATCCCAACAATTTAGATGGTTGAATTGTATTTATCTACCTTTCTATAGGCAGGTTATAAAATGTGTTTGAACATGATGGTTGAGTATCAGAGTGTAAGAAATATTAATAAGATAGATTTATAGGTGAAATTAAATTGAAGTGGAATGACATTAAGGGAAAAAACATACATATTATTTGGCTTACCTTTCTTTGGGTTCTGTTATTACTTTCAATAGCATTTCATCTGCTTATCTCCTATCAAGGCACGCCTGGCTTTTGGACTGATGGCTTTATATATTTATTACAAGCAGATTATTTCTCAAGCACTAATTCAGAATATTCTTCTGTGCTAGAGCAAGCAATTACGTACAGAAATTTCCCACCACTATATCCATATTATTTGAGTATATTAGGCGCAGGCAGTAACAATATTGTTCTAGCAAGTGTAGCAACATCTATTTTACTATTACCTGTTTGTTTGTTTTACATTGATTGGCAAGTTAAAGAAGGGATGGCAACATCCAGTGCTTTAATTAATGCAATATTATTTTTATTTCTTCCATCTACTTTATTATTTTCCACTGAACTATGGAGCGAAAACTTATATCTGCTTTTAGTATTTGTCACGTTATGGAGTTTTCATAGGTTAAATAGTGGCAAAAGAAAGTGGATTTATATGTCTGCGTTTGTGTGCGGTTTAGCATTTATTACAAGAAGTGTAGGTCTTTCTTTGATTGTTGCTTTACTTATAGTCGTATTTAACAGAGATAAAAAAAATATCGTTTTTACTGCAATAATTATTATTGTTCCGTATTTAATCTGGACATATATAAGTAGAAACTTTGAGTATAATAATATGTATTTGAAGCATGATCTTATAGAAAGATATGAAAATATGTTGATGGCAAATGATGATATTGCGAGTGGAATTTATGAAATCATACAGGTGCAACTGAAAACATTATGGTGGGGGACTCAATTACAATTTAACAACACAACAAATACTGCTGCTTTTATTTCAGTAATTATTATATTAACAGCAGCATGTTTTTCCTTGTTTAAAAGGGTTTATAATTTTTCACTAGACGCACTGTATGTATTTATTTATTTTGTAATTATATTTGTATGGAATTATCCTGATCATAATGTGCGTTTTATATACGTCATCACCCCTATTATTTTATTTTACGCTCAGCTAACTACTGACTCAGTATTTAAAGGGAGTGGAACAACTATAAAATCATTATCTCATGCATTTCTTCCAGCCATGATTTTAATAACTATTTTGCCCTCACTGATATTTATGACAGATCGATATACAACTGTCCCTGGAGAGTATCACAGTAAAAATAGTAATGACCGTCTATGGTTGACAGGAGCTGATACTAAGAAAATGTATAAACAATTAGTATTTAAAAAAAGGTTAGTCGAATCAATTGTTGCAATACAAAAAATTGTTCCAAAAAAGTCATGTGTCTATTCCACTCATCAAGAACTTGTTATGTTGTATAGTAAAAGAAAGGTTTTCGTGCCACCGGCGCAGCAAGTAACGGAAAAGGATTTCAATAAAGAATTAACGAAGTGCCGTTATATGTTTATTGTTGGCGCTCCTTATAATCAACATGAGCCTTTGTATCCTGTTGATCGAGTTAAACATAATTCATGGATTTTAAGTCAAACATTTTTCCCTGCTGAACATGGGGGGGGAATTATTTCGGTGTTACTTGAGCTAGATGAAGTTATTACTAAATAAAAATGATCAATAATATTCTATAAGAAGTTAATAAAGCAAAAATACTTATTTCAAATATTATTAAATGAGCATAAAAAATAATCGAATGATAGAAAAAAATATTCAAAATCGGTCAATTCTTTTGGTTTTGATATTGGCATTATTTCTGAGAGTTGTTCACCTTGGTTCATCTGTTGCCAATCCTATGACGTATCATCATGGAGCTGATGAGGCATATTATATCAATTTTGGAAAAGATGTAGTGTCTGGCCAATTAGGAATGAGTGACCTCTATGTATTCATGGATCCTCTTTATGGTTATATATCAGGTTTTTTTATATGGGCGACAGGACTAAATCTGTTCTCTCTATATGTATTTCAAATAATCGTTGATGTTTTTACAGTATCGATTGTTTATTCTATTGGTAAAGGACTTTGGAATCATCGAGCAGGTTTAATCGCGGCTGTTCTTTATGCGCTAACCAGCACGGCAATTTTTTATACGGTGACGTTTCTTAAGCCAACTTTAGTAGCTAATTATATTGCATTATGGGTTTTCCTATCAATTAATGTGCCAAAAATTAAAAGTCCGCTAGCATGGTTAGGGTATGGGTTATTTTTAGGTGTGGGAGTTTCATTAAGATCTAATTTACTATTGTTGAGTATAGCGAGTGCTTTTCTAATGCCATTCTTGCATTTTAAAAGCAGTGGTAAGGATGGTTTATCTTTAAAAATAGTTTTACTGCTGCTTGGCTTTAGTTTGCCGGGCATAATGCTGGCGGGACGTAATGCTCATGTTACTAATCATTGGTCAATGCTACCTCCAAATAGTGGCATTGTATTGCATCAATTATATAATTCCCATAATCCCAATTCAGTTCAGTTCTCACCCGCTTTTGTTTCATATAGTAGCCCACCTGAAATATTAGCAGGATACACAAGAGAAACAGAAAAGAAGGTAGGGCAACAATTATCTATATATGAAGTTAGCAGCTTTTGGCGTAAGCAAGCTTTGACATATATAGCATCAAACTCCGATAAGATTATTGAAAATATAATACGAAAAACAAAAGAGTTTATTGCTTTTAAAGAGCTTGAAAACAGTCGCTTTATCAATAGAGAGCGTATATTTTCACCTTTACTCGAAGTTCTACCTAATCCCTTTGGCTGGTTATTTGCTCTTGGGTTACCAGGTTTAGTATTAATTGTATTACGAAATAAATATTTCTCGCTACCCATTATCATTGCTGTTTCTACTGTTTTTGTAACTTTTATTATCTTTATAGCTGCGGCACGATTCCGTGCGCACGGCTTGCCTTTGTTTGCTGTTGGCAGTGGTGTTTTTATAACAGCTCTTATTGACTGGAAAAACACAGGTAAAAATAAAACTATTGCATTAATTTCACTTTCAATAATATTAGGTGTCCTAACAATCGTGAGTGGAAAACACATAAATAATGTAACTGTTATTCCAATGGAATTCGCTTGGGGTTACCTAAAAATGGGAGAGCCCGAGCAAGCGAGAAAATTTGCTGAATATCAAATTGATATCGACCCCGAAAATCCAGATCCGCATGAATTACTAGGTTATATGGCACTTAATAACAAGCAGTACAAGCAAGCAATATTATCGCTTAATAATGCTATTCGGTTTGCACCTCAACACCATGAGACCCAATATAATCTTGCTATTAGTTACCGAAAAAATGAGCAATTTGAAAAATCATTACTAGCGATAGAATCAGCAATTAACTACATAGTATTACCTGAATATCTATATTTAAAAGGACAGGTTCTCGAAGAAATCGGAGACATAAAAAATGCCGTTTCTACTTATATATATTTAATAGAAATAGCTAAGCCTGATAATAATTGGCAATCAAATGTAACCAGCGCGCAAGAACGACTTCGCTTTCTCAAATATTAATGTGATCTTATAAACTGTTGTTAGCAAGCAAGGCAATGCTGTATGCATGAATTCATTGTTGTTATTTTCTATATGTATATTCATTTCTGCCCCGTTAGCATTGAAAGCAACGCCATTTGATTAACATCAGGTAATCTATAGGGTGCGGCACTAATTAATAGAGAAAAATCAGACGAGAAAGAATGGAATGACTAACGAGTATATTTCCCAGATGCCAAAATTAACTTAGGAGGAGGTATAAGCTTTAATTAATACGGAAGAGCCCATACTTAAAAATGCAGTATATAGCACTAACTCCGTCCTTCCAGTTTATTTTTTTTCCTTCAGCATATGTTCTGCCATAATAAGATATACCAACCTCGTATATTCTGATTTCAGGTATTTTTGAAATCTTAATTGTAATTTCAGGCTCAAAACCAAAGCGATTTTCCCGAATATTAATATTTTGAATAATTTCTTTTTTAAATACTTTATAACAGGTTTCCATATCAGAAAGACTGATGTCACTGAACATGTTGCATAACAAGGTGAGAAAACGATTACCAACTGAATGCCAAAAGAATAAAACACGGTGTGAATTTCCACCAAGGAATCTACTGCCGTAAACCACATCAGCTCTATCATCCAGTAATGGGTTAAGTAATTTTGGATAGTCTTGTGGGTCATATTCCAGATCGGCGTCCTGAATAATGACATAATCTCCGGAGGCTTGTTTTATCCCAGCACGGATTGCAGCTCCTTTACCTTGATTGCTATCTTGGAAAATTAATTTATCTATAAGTTCTCTTAATCTTTCATTTAACAACTCACGTGTACCATCTGTAGAGAAATCATCGACAACAATAATTTCAGTATTTTTAATAGGAGAATTAATGACGTTATTTATTAACGTTTCTATTGTTGTTATTTCATTAAAACAAGGAATAATAATAGAAAGCTTATATGTCATAACAAACCTATTTAGTATTTTTAATATTTAACATTAGATTCTCAGGTAATTTTCTTTTTAAAGTAGACAATTATCCTTTTCAGACCAGCATTCAGTTGTGTGATCGGTTTCCATTTCAATAATTTTTTTGCAAAGAGGGAAGCCCAAAAAACCGCTCCCCATGTTACTAATATATTTTTATATCTGTTCTTTAAAAATCTGATTTTGCATAATCACATTTTATAATACATATCACTATGTATTATAAAAGCTTTTTATTACATAGTGAACCAACATGCATAACTACAATATTTTTTGTAGTATTGCTTTAATTAATTTTGGATTCGCAGAAATTATATTTCCACTTTTCATATAATCCAAGCCGCCCGATATTTCACTGTTAATCCCCCCCGCTTCTTGAGTGATTAAGACTCCAGCTGCAATATCCCATGGCTTGAGACTGTACTCCCAAAAACCATCCAAGCGACCGCAAGCGACATAGGCTAAATCAAGCGAGGCCACTCCAGCGCGTCTAATTCCGGCAATTTCAGGATATAGTGATTTGAAACTACTGATAAACTCATCAACGCTATGAGCATCACCATATGGAAAGCCTGTACCAAGTAATGCGCCATCAAGTGTTTTTTGTTGGCTAACACGGATTTTTTTATTGTTAAGTTGAGCGCCTTTGCCTTTAGATGCAGTAAATAATTCTTGCTTCAGTGGATCATAAATCACTGCTTGGTCTAGACGTCCTTTATGCTGGAGGGCAATTGACACTGCAAAATGTGGAAATCCATGCAGAAAATTCGTGGTGCCATCAAGTGGATCGATTATCCAAAGAAAATCACTTTCTCCAGATGCACCACTTTCTTCGCACAAAAAGGCGTGATCGGGATATGATTGTTTAATGGTGTTTATAATAGTGTATTCAGCCTGAGTATCTACTTCGGTGACAAAATCATTTTTACCTTTGATATCAATAGATATGCCACTTACGCGATCCATTTCACGTACAATTAGGTCTCCTGCTGCTCGGGCAGCACGTATTGCAATATTGAGCATGGGATGCATGAGTGTTTTAAATCCTTGAAATATTAAAAACGTATTCTACGTTGAGTGAAAAGATGAGTGTAGTGATTAAATATGAATTCGATAATTAATAATGCGCGCATTGTTCTGGTTGGCACGACACATCCGGGCAATATTGGAGCCGCAGCGCGGGCAATGAAAACAATGTCACAGGATAATCTATATTTGGTTAATCCGAAAGAATTTCCCTCTGCCGTGGCAACTGCTCGAGCAGCAGGGGCGGACGATATATTGGCAAATGCAAGTATACATGATGATTTAAAATCAGCCATTTCAGATTGCGAACTAGTTATAACCACTAGCGCCAGGACAAGGAGTATTCCCTGGCCAATGGTTTCTCCTCGGGAGTGTGCTGAAAAGGTAGCTAAATCAAACGGAGGAAATGTTGCCATTGTCTTCGGGAGAGAAAACTCTGGCTTGAGTAACGAAGAAATGGAATTAGGAAATTTGGTATTACAAATACCGACTAATGCTGATTATAGTTCTCTGAACCTGGCATCCGCGGTGCAGATTATATGTTACGAATTATTCCTTAAACGTAATGCGAATGAAGGTGTAGTTAAAGAAGATAAGGTGCCTCTTGTAAGTCAGGAAAAGATAGAAATGTTTTATGAGCATCTAGAAGAATGCATGATTGAGATAGGCTATCATGATGTTAACTATCCTCGACGATTGATGCATAGAATGCGGCGTCTCTTTAATCGAGCACAATTAGATGAAAGTGAATGGAAAATATTGCGTGGTTTCTTGGCTAAAATTCAAGAGAAACAGAAATAAAAAGATTGGATTTCAGCTATGGAAAATGAACTGTTTGATGAAATGTATAAGGTTGAAACTCAACATTGGTGGTTCGTTGCGCGACGAAAAATAATTGCTAGTGTTATTGATACTTTAGGACTTGGGTCAAATTCTAAGATAATGGATGCAGGCTGTGGTAACGGTGACAATCTTGAGTTTTTATCAAAATATGGTGAATTAATAGCGATTGAAAGAGATGATAATGCCTTGGCAAGAGCACAATCAAGGCAAATAGGTAAGGTAGTCAAAGGAGAGTTGCCGGATAACTTCCCCTCAGATATAAATAGAGAAAATGATTTGATTGTATTGTTAGATGTTTTGGAACATATAGATGATGATGAAAAGAGTTTATCCTCATTGAGAAACTGGGCTAAGAGTAAAGGAAAATTATTAATTACTGTCCCTGCGTATCAGTTTCTCTGGACCAGGCATGACGAATTACATCATCATAAAAGAAGGTATACGGTCAGGCAGTTGAAAAAAATTATAGAAAATAATGGGTGGAAGGTGAATTACATATCCTACTTTAATTCGTTTTTATTTCCATTAGCGCTATTAGACCGTCTTAAAGATAAGGTCTTTCCACCGTCAATAATAGATGGTTTATCTGTACCAAATCGAGTTATAAATATTTTGTTTGAAAAGATATTTAGCCTAGAGACTTGTATCCTGGGTAAAGTCTCATTTCCTTTCGGCTTGTCAATAATAGTTGTTGCTGAGAAAGCATGAATTTATATGGATAACAAACAAGCAAAAAGAAAAAAAATATTGTCTATTGTGGCACCAGCATACAATGAGTCTGCTGGTCTAGATGCGTTTTATTCAAGGCTCATCAGTTCGACCAAAGATTTAGATCTGGAGCTGGAAGTTATCTATGTCAATGATGGTAGTCAGGATGACACTCTTGAACTAATGAGCAAGCAACGTAGCAATGATCCAAGAATTACGATAATAGATTTAAGTAGAAATTTTGGTAAAGAAATCGCTTTGACTGCAGGACTGGATCATGCGCTCGGTGATGCTGTTGTAGTGATAGATACAGACCTGCAAGACCCTCCTGAGGTAATTTCAGAGATGGTTGCGAAATGGCTTGATGGCAATGATGTTGTTAATGCGAAAAGGCTCAAGAGGAGAGGGGAGAGCTGGTTTAAAAAATTAACCTCTTATATGTATTATCGTTTTCTATATCAATTAAGTGATATAAAAATTCCAAAAGATACCGGTGATTTTAGGTTGTTAAGTCGTGATGCATTAGACGCCTTGTTAAAATTGCGGGAAAAACACCGATATATGAAAGGTTTGTTTGCATGGGTAGGTTACTCGCAAGTAGAAGTCACCTATGAACGCGATGAACGGTACGCAGGAGATACAAAATGGGGCTTTTGGGCATTAGTGAATCTGGCGTTCGAGGGCTTAACCTCTTTTTCTGTTTTACCTTTAAGATTAGCTTCTATGGTCGGTGTGCTATCCGCATTTATTGCACTAGTTTTTGGTACTCTCATCATTATAAAGAAATTTCTTTATGGAGATCCTGTCGCCGGCTATGCATCATTAGTTGTCTTAATTACCTTTATTGGTGGTATACAACTTCTTGCGCTAGGTGTTATCGGAGAGTATCTAGGGCGTGTATTCAACGAAACTAAAAATAGACCGCTTTACCTTGTAAAGGACATGCAGAAATCACGCTATCTTTCTAATCAAGAGGATAATAAATCCTAGTCTCAGGCGTAATCGTTACCTTATTTCTACGCTTCCGTTTGTTTTTTCGTCGGCTGTAATTTGTCCAATTATCCAGGCGTCCTCACCAACATCTTTTAGATAGGATAGTGTCTTGCTCGCATTGTCAGCATCTATACATAATATTAACCCGACACCACAGTTAAACGTTTTATACATTTCGTGAGAATCAACATTCCCTTTTTCACGTAGCCATTCAAAGATAGGGGGCAACTTCCAACTATTAGCCTCTATTTGCACAGCTAAATTTTCAGGGATGACGCGGGGAATATTTTCAATTAGTCCACCACCAGTAATGTGTGCGATTGCCTTGATAGGGACTTCTTTAATCAAACCAAGAATTTGTTTTACATAGATCCGGGTTGGTTCAAGCAAGTGGTCTAACAGCGCTTTTCCGTCTAGCGTTTCGGATAAGTCCTGATTAGTGTCTGCAATAATTTTTCTGATCAAAGAGTAACCATTTGAATGACAACCACTCGAAGCTATGGCAATGACCGAATCTCCTGCTGATACCCCTTGACCTGTTATTATTTCATCTTTTTCAACGACGCCGACACAAAAACCCGCCAAGTCATATTCGCCTGACTGATACATGCCTGGCATTTCTGCCGTTTCACCACCAATAAGACTACAGCCAGCTAATGAGCAACCCTCAGCTATGCCATTAATGACCGTTTCAGCAACATCAACATCAAGACTGGAACAGGCAAAATAATCAAGGAAAAATAAAGGATCTGCGCCCTGTACGATTAAATCGTTTACACACATGCCGACTAGGTCAATGCCGATAGACTCGTGTCGGTTATTATCAATGGCAAGTTTAATCTTGGTGCCAACACCATCGGTGCCGGATACTAGCACTGGGTGTTTGTAATTTAATGAGCCAAGATCAAATAATGCCCCAAAACCACCAAGTCCGCCCATCACTCCTTTTCGATGAGTACTACTTACAGTCTTTTTCAGGCGTTTAACCAGTTCATTGCCATGTTCTATGCTAACGCCAGCGTCTTCATAGCTAAGTTTTTTTTCTGTGGGTTCATTCATGCGGCTATGGTATCGATGTCGTCACCTTCTCGCAATCCTTGACTTAAAGACAAGTCTTGCTTAGCGTATTCATTATGAAATTTAGAATGACAGTTATAGTATTTTTTTTCGCCCTTTTGGCTCAAAATGTTTATGCGATCAGGGTTGCAGGTCTCTATCAATCAACAGTGCCAGTTGCCAATGAATCTGCCTCAAAACGTAGCCCTGCCATAAAACAGGCGTTAATTCAGGTTCTGGTTAAGCTGACTGGTGATAGAAACATAAGAACAAGTAGTGATATTGTTCCTCTCCTCGAACGCCCAGAGCGATTCGTCCAACAATTTAGTTATCGGCATACAGATAAACCGGAAGAATCGGCTGTTCAAGCAACCGAGCTATTGGTTCAATTTGACGAAACGGCCTTAAATGAGGGGCTTAGGGACTATGGGTTAAGCATTTGGGGGCAGGAGCGACCATCGGTACTGGTTTGGTTAGCATACGAAAAAAATGAAAATCGTCGGCTCGTTAGTTTTGAAGACAGCCCTGAATATTTAAATATGCTCGATGCAAGTGCAGCGGCTAGAGGCCTATCATTATTGTTTCCGCTGCTTGATCTTGAAGATAGCTCGCAAATAAGTATTAGTGATGTTTGGGGCGGTTTTAAAGAACCGATAGCAAACGCCTCAAATCGTTATCAGGCCGATGTTATCTTGACGGCAAAGGTCATTCAGGTGTCGCCAAATCTTTGGGAGTCAAAATGGACGGCCTATATTAATGAGCAGACTCAGAGCTGGACTAATCAGGGCGAATTAGCTGAGATAGTTTTGAAAGAAGGTGTTGATGAACTAGTCGATAGGATCGCCTCACAATATGTAAATGCTGGTTCATCCGTTTCAGAAGTTATCGAACTATTAGTGACCGATATTGATAATCTGGATAAATATGCCAGAGCCTTATCATATCTGGAGTCAGTACAATCTATCAGCTCGGTCCAAGTTAAACGTGTCTCCAGAAATAATGTTATGTTTACCTTGGTCAATCGTGGTGGACTAGCTGTGATTGATCAATCTATTGCATTGGGTAAGACACTTGAGCTTGTTAGTGATAATGAGCAGATAACCTATCGTCTATTACCAAGATGAGTACAGAAATAACTGATGCCCAGAAATGGTTGGTACTGGCAGTATTAACAATCTCCGGGTATTTGTTATATCTATTGGCACCGATATTAACGCCTTTCCTGATTAGTGCTTTTCTTGCCTATATTGGTGATCCTGCTGTAGATAGACTGGAGCGGATAAAATTCTCAAGAACAGTCTCTGTTGTCTTTGTCTTCTTGCTAATGTTGATCATTAGCTTATGTTTTGTGCTGGTTGTCTTTCCATTAATCGAAGAACAAATCAGACGATTAATTGTACGTATTCCAGATATGATTGACTGGATACAATCAGGTTTTATTCCATGGTTATCACAACGTTTTGGTATAGACCCAGGTATGTTTGGTTTAAGCGGGATAAAGGAATCTTTAGCTGACGATTGGCAAACACTAGGCAATATTGCTGGAAAATTTATCAAGGAAATTTCTGCCTCTGGTCAATTAATACTACTTTGGATAAGTTATATATTATTGATACCGGTAGTTACTTTTTACCTCTTGAGAGATTGGGATAACCTTGTGGACAGGGTTAAAAACCTAATTCCCAGAAAATATGAGTTGGTTGTGACACCTTTAGCAAAAGACTGCGATGCGGTTCTAGCAGAGTTTTTTAGAGGACAGCTTATGGTCATGCTTGCACAGGGTGTTTTTTATAGCATTGGCTTGTGGATTGTCGGGCTTGAGTTTTCATTGTTGATTGGATTAACGGCAGGCGTAGTCAGTTTTGTTCCATATCTTGGTTTTATTGTTGGGATTGTGATCGCCGGGCTAGCTGCTTTAATGCAATTTCATGATGTAATCCATATTATTTATGTCTTGATTGTTTTTGGGGCAGGGCAAATTCTCGAAGGCATGGTGCTGTCACCGATGTTAATAGGAGATAGAATTGGTCTGCATCCAGTTGCAGTGATCTTTGCAGTAATGGCTGGGGCACAATTATTCGGCTTTATCGGTATGCTAATCGCTTTACCTGCGGCGGCAGTCATCACAGTATTGTTGCGACATTTTCACAAGCAATATTTAAATAGTGGTTTTTACACGCCATGACTTCAGCTTCTTCATCTGTTGCACAAATACCATTTCAGTTTGAAAATAATCAGCAGCATGACCTTGATACATTTTTACAAGGCGAGAATAAAACCTTATTACACCTATTAAAATCAATAGCGAGTAATGAAAAACCACATTGTCTATATCTTTGGGGGGTGCAGGGAACAGGGAAGACACACCTTTTGCAAGCAGTTTGTAAACAAGCAAGTGAATCAAACTTACATGTTGCCTATATCCCGTTAAAACAGTTGGACGAGATTAGCATTGAAATGCTGCATGATTTGGGTGATTTGGATATTGTTTGTATCGATGATCTTGAATGCATTTCCGGACATCTGGAATGGCAACAAGGATTGACCTGGCTTTATAATGAGCTACGTGACAATAAACGTTCTCTGGTAATTAGTGCCAATATTTCACCGGCAAATATCCCCCTTGAGGTTAATGACCTGAAATCCAGATTGAGCTGGGATCAGGTTTGCAAAATAAAAACACCCAGTGATGAATTGAAGATTCAAATTTTAAAACAAAAAGCAAAGCTTCGTTCATTTGAACTCAGTGATGATGTGATTGAATTTATAATCCGGCGAGTCGATCGCGACATGGCTACGTTGATGAGTATTCTTGATAAAATCGACCATGCCTCGCTAGCTGCGAAGCGAAAGATAACGATACCATTTGTAAAAGAACTAATTAACTAGCATTTAATTTTTTAGTAATTTCAGCCAATCGTTTTCCTGCTGCAAAGCAAAGCTTCTTTTCATTTTCGCTAACGGGATATTGGTTTTTATCGCCGGCGACATGTGTAGCTCCATACGGCGTACCCCCACCCTCGTTGCTAAATAAACTCGACTCGGTATAGGGCAGACCTACCAGCAGCATACCGTGATGCATTAGTGGCAGCATCATTGATAGTAGTGTTGTTTCTTGTCCGCCGTGCAGACTTGCTGATGAGCTGAATACACTAGCTGGTTTTCCCGCGAGGCTCGCAGATGCCCAAATATCTGAAGTTGAGTCTATAAAATATTTCATTGCCGAAGCCATGTTGCCAAATCGGGTTGGACTGCCTAGCGCAAGACCATCACAATTTATCAGGTCTTCATGTGTGGCATAGGGAGGGCCAGATTCAGGGACTTCAGACTCAACACTTTCAGAAGTAGCGGAAACTGCAGGCACGGTTCGTATATTGGCTTCGCAGTCAGTTACGGATTCTATGCCGTGGGCAATATGACGAGCCATCTCAGCGACACTGCCACTTCGACTATAGTAAAGGACAAGAATTTGTGTCATTTCAAAGAATATCGAGGACAGATTCAGGCGGTCTACCTATGGCGGCTTTTCCATTGGCGACTACTATTGGACGTTCAATCAGGATGGGGTTTTCTACCATGGCATCCAATAATGCTTGAGTGTCATCGGATTTGTCCCCGAGATTAAGCTCTTTGTAGACCGATTCACCTTTTCTCATTAAATCAGTTGGGACGATATCCAGTTTGTTAAGAATATCGGCTAGCGTTTGTTGGTCTGGCGGTGTTTGTAGATATTCAATAATCTCCAGATCAACACCCTTGTCTTCAAGCAGTGCAAGTGTTTGTCTGGATTTGGAACAACGTGGATTATGATAGATTGTTGCTTTCATGATGGCTCCATTACTGTATATTTAATTTCAGGACTATTCTATGACAATGATACGCTGGAATGTATCCAGTCGTGATAATTAAAATAAATCAATCAATATGACAAATTCGACGGGTGGAATGCCGGAAAATATTATTAATTATATTAAATCTGGCGTGATAAAGACGTTTTATTTTTGCCGTTATTTTCTGCGCCATTTTTCTAATTTACGCGGTATGCAGACGGCTTCTTCGTTGGCTTATACAACGCTGCTTTCAATTGTGCCGTTAGTTACCGTTATGTTTGGTCTGTTTGGAAAGATTTCTGTGCTACAGGAATTTTCCACTGCTATACAAGATTTTGCTTTTAACAATTTTGTGCCTGAATTTGGAATGGCTATACAGGAATATATTGGCGAATTCTCAACCAAGGCATCGGAACTCACGATTAGTGGCATCATGGTCTTGGTGCTAATTGCCATAATGCTGATGGCGACAATTGATAATGCTTTCAACAGGATCTGGTTTGTTAGAAATAGAAGGAACCCTGTGGCACGTTTATTGGTCTATTGGGCGGTTCTGACTATGGGGCCGGTATTAATCGGTGTCGGTTTGGCTTCTACTTCTTACTTACTGTCGCTACCCGTAGTCGTCGATGTTGATACCACACTGGATTTGAAGTCACGCCTTCTCAGTTGGTTACCATTCTTGACTACAACAACGGCATTTACTCTATTGTATGTTTTAGTTCCTAATTGTCATGTTTCCAAGCGACATGCTGTAATAGGTGGAATCATTTGTGCGGTCTTATTCGAATTCGCCAAATATGGGTTTGGAATCTACGTTAAAGAAATGCCGAGTTATGAAAACATCTATGGTGCAATCGCAATTGTGCCATTGTTTTTGATATGGATTTATGTCTCCTGGATCATTGTATTATTTGGTGCGCATATTACCTTTTGTCTGTCTTCATTTCGGCTACAAGATGAAATAGAAAATAGCAGCAAAGGTGGATGGGCCTTTGTTGATGCATTACATGTGCTTCAATATTTATATCAGGCACAAAGAGAGGGGCGTGCTTTATCTATATCGCAATTAAGGAAAGGACTAATCCGGTTGCCACATTATCAAATTAATGATTTGCTTGAACACCTGAAAAGACAGAAGTGGGTAAATGAGAGCGATGGAAGCTGGTTATTATCTAAAGACCTGAAAGAAACATGTTTATTTGATTTGCATAAAATATTACCTGTACGCTTACCTGCCACAAGGGATGAGTTGAAAAACGATCAATTATCTAGTCATTTGAAATTGCATCTAAGCGATTATCATAAGCAAGTTGAAGAACATTTGTCTGTATCAATTGCAGAGTTTTTAAAAGGCATTGATGTGTCAGAGTTATCCGACATTCAAACTCAAATATAAATACAAGGTAGTCATTTCATTTTATATTTGAAAAAATCATAAGAGATACTGGACTCATTCAGGTTGTCGGCGACGATCAGCTCTTGTTGATCTCCACTCGTCATTTCCATTTCTCTGTTGGACAAATAAAGACCTTTTTCAGCAATGATCGATCGCTGTTTAGATTTATCCTCTATCATGAATGCCGGTCTTAATTCCCTATCCGCCTGACTGCCAGTACTCGCGCATAGTACGATTGGTTGCGCTGTTTCGGTAATTATTTGTAGGCCAACTTTATGTATGCCCCTGCTTAACATTAACCAGCGTACGACACCGATACTCCAGTTATTTTCATCAACACTGTTATTGATGCCAACGAGATCACCAACGCGAACAGCTTTTTTAGTTTTATCGTCTCTGATGATGGCATAGCCACCTGAGCCTTCATCAATAACCCGCCAAATTTCAGGGATATAGTTAACCTGCGATGCTGTTTCTGTCGGGCTTTCTAATACATCGATTTCATCATCATTACTTTCAGAAGCAATATTGCTTCTGAACGCGTTGCCATTATTCAGGTAGTAATAAATCGCACTAATGCCAGTAACTATATTCAAATGTCCAGATTTTACTTTTCTTGGGAAATAACGCTTAGGAGGTAATCCCCAGGCTTTGAGCATGTGAGACAGTAAAGACTTTGCATAGAATGGAGATAGGACGATGGACTTATCTATCGGTTGCTCCATTTGCAGTAAATCCATCTGTTTTTGAATTAGATTTTGAAGAGGAATCGAATCGAGTAATCGATTATTTTCATTTGAGTTGTCTGGGCTAAACTTTACTAACGGCATTGGTTTGTCGTCTGATTTAAGATCGATAACAAAATATCCAGTGGTATTAGGCTCAACTCGCATAGGGATTATCTGCGTGTGATCTGCCCAACTATCAAGTTGATCATAAACTTCCCAAATTGCACCAAAGGGTAAGTGATGGGGATCAACCAGAGATGCCATTATGATTTTTTTAAAGGTGTGATCTATCGATGTGTTTATATTTTTATTGTTAGCTCCCGGTATTGAATAGGTCTTTTTATGGCAACCGATGGACTCAGCAAAGCTATAAATAAAATTGAGTTGCTGCCAGACTTTTTTAGGGACGGGCGCATATTCCAGAAAACTGAGAACCAAGGCATGTGATAAATAATTCATCGACATGAGCATCGCTTCAACGGGTGGCTTCGCTTGTTTCCAAAGTGTCTTTTTGTTTAAAGCGGTATCAAAAGCCAATTTACAGGCAAAACTCAATGCAACTGCTATCTGTTTCATTTGAGAGACTTGGTTTTGCATAGCATCTATCGTTTGCAATGTATGATGCGCACCGGCCTTGATCTGTGATTCAACATAATATTGATAAGGACGGTTATACAACTCGGCTAATTCAATGCGGGTGGCAGATTTAATTGTTGCCTTATTCGTTGCGACTAATGCTTCATAAAGTAATGCGCTGGTTTTGTTGAAGTCTATATAGGGTAGTGAATCAAGCCATTCTTCAATGTATAGCGGGCGAGTTTCAATCTCATCTCCATCTGCGGTCTTTCTTATCGGTAACTGGGACATAATTTTATTTATATTTCTTATTAATTATAGTTGTCTTTTATCGTTTGGCTTTTATTAACATTTCCATATATCAAAGAGCTGTCATTTAAACTTAAAGTATTATCAGCAATATTCGATCCAATATTCAGGAAGTTAACAGTAAATTAATGTGATGAAGTAGGCAGATTGGATATAATTAAAAGAGATAACTTAATTACCTTAAATTTGATGTTATTCAATTAATTAGTCATTACTATCAATAAGTTAAGTAATTTTAATGCTTGTGTTTCATATTTTAATTTAAATTATGGTCATCCAGATTAGCTATGAGAAATAATGTTGTCTCTATCTGGAGACATCTTTGAGAGTTTATTTAAGGCATTGAATAATATGAAGAATTCAATAAGTTGCTTCGTTAGTGGCAGGGTTCAAGGAGTCTGTTTTCGGATGGCAACCTGTCAGCAAGCAAAATTACTGGGTCTTACCGGCTGGGTTCGTAATCTAAAGGATGGGCGTGTTGAAGTCTTAGCTTGTGGTGAATTGCCGTTATTAGAAGAACTTAGAAAATGGCTAAGCCACGGCCCCAGTATGGCAAAGGTATTAAACTTGGAGTGTGCTACAGCTGAATATCAGGAGTACCCCGATTTTTCGATTCGCTAGCGATTTTATTGAGCAAGTCTCTCAGTTATGAATTGAATAGCTGTATCCAGTACTATCTTTTGGTTATCCGTATCAGTTCGAGCTTTATATTCAATTTCACCAGCATCCAGCCCCTTTTCGCTGAAGACAAACCGATGTGGAATGCCAATCAATTCCATATCGGCAAACATAACCCCTGGACGTTCACGACGATCATCAAGTATCACATCAACACCAGCTGCAAGTAATTCCTCATAGAAAGACATCACCGCTTCACGCAAGCGTTGAGACTTATGCATATTGATCGGAATCAGCGTTAGCTGGAAAGGCGCAATTACTGCTGGCCAGATTATGCCCTTATCATCATGGTTTTGCTCTATTGCTGATGCGACGACACGTGACACACCAATACCATAACAGCCCATAGTCAATGTCACGGCCTTGCCTTGTTCGTTCAGGCAACTCGCCTTCATACTGGTGCTATATTTTGTACCAAGTTGAAAGATATGACCGACTTCTATGCCACGGGCAAAATTCAGTTTTCCAGAACCATCAATGGCCATGTCGCCCTCGCAGACATTACGTATATCCACGGTAGCAGGGAGTGGTAGGTCGCGCTCCCAGTTAACACCGGTTAAATGTTTACCATCGGTATTAGCACCACAGACAAAATCACTCAGGTTTCCGGCACTGTGATCAACATATATGGGGATCGATAATCCCACCGGACCAATAGATCCGACTTCACCGCCAATAGTGGATTTAATCTCGGCGTTATCAGCAAAAGTGATCGGACTCAAAACACCGGCTAATTTTTCTGCCTTGATCGCATTTAATTCATGATCACCACGTAATACGAGGGCGATCAAACCTTCATCATCTGACTTGACGATCAATGTTTTCAAGCATTGCGTAGCAGCGACCTTTAAAAATTCACTAATCTCTTCGATAGAGTGTTGCCCCGGTGTCTCAATAGTTTCCAACGGCTGGCTTGCTTCAGAAGGTGATTTTCGAGGTGTTATGGCCTCGGCTTGTTCAAGATTAGCGGCATAGTCACTATTTTCAGAAAAGACAATTTGGTCTTCGCCAGAATCGGCCAGCACATGAAATTCATGTGATTTGCTGCCGCCTATATTGCCCGAATCAGCAATTACCGCTCTAAATTTCAGGCCTAAGCGAGTGAATATTTTCGAATAGGTCGCGTGCATTTGTTCATAGGTGTCTTGCAATGACTCATCAGTAAGATGAAATGAATAAGCGTCTTTCATCAAAAATTCTCTCGCTCGCATAATGCCAAAGCGTGGTCGTATTTCATCTCTAAATTTGGTTTGGATCTGATAAAGGTTAATCGGGAGTTGCTTATAGCTCCGGATCTCTCGACGGACTAAATCAGTGATGATCTCTTCATGTGTAGGCCCGAAGCAAAATTCTCGTTCATGGCGGTCATTAATACGGAGTAATTCAGGCCCATATTGCTCCCAACGCCCAGACTCCTGCCATAACTCAGCTGGCTGAATGGCTGACATCTGTATCTCCTGTCCACCAGCCAGATTCATTTCATCCCGAACGATGGCCTCTACTTTCCGCAAAACACGTAATCCGAGCGGCAGCCATGTATAGATTCCCGCGGCTAACTGTCGAATCATGCCTGCTCGTAGCATCAATTGATGGCTGATAACCTCCGCATCGGCAGGGGCTTCACGTAGGGTGGCGGTTAATAATTGTGATGTTTTCATAGGTGGGTATATACTTTAAAAAATTAAATTTGAGATTTTGTGTAATTCTAAATATTTTAGTTGTTAATCTGATGTATTTTATCAGGCACGGCACTATAAACGGAATTAATCTGTAGGGTAAGAGGCGAAGAACGGATTCAATTTTTAGCGATGTTTTCAGGACGATTTGGTTTGTTTTTGCTTATTCTTCTCAATATGGCAGACATCACTTGACCTGACCCCGGAATCTCAGTAACTTCCCGCAGTTTCGACGCAATCAAAATACAGGTAATTGGTAAGGCTAGTGGCTAAAAAGAAGGAAATACTTCGCGGCGCAGAAATTTTCTGTCGTGCGCTTGAAGATGAAGGTATCAAACACTTGTTTGGGTATCCGGGTGGTGCTGTATTGCATATCTACGATGCACTCTACAAGCAAGATGCTATAGAACATATTCTGGTGCGCCATGAACAGGGCGCGACGCATGCCGCTGATGGTTACGCGCGTGCAACGGGGAAACCTGGTGTCGTACTGGTGACCTCTGGTCCAGGCGCTACCAATGCTGTCACCGGTATTGCCACTGCCTTTATGGATTCAATTCCATTGGTTGTTTTTACCGGTCAGGTCGCAACCCATATGATAGGTAACGACGCTTTCCAAGAAGTTGACTCTATTGGTATTACGCGTCCCTGTGTGAAGCACAACTTTCTGGTTAAGGATGTTAAAGATCTGGCCGCGACCATAAAAAAAGCTTTCTACGTTGCTACCAGCGGTCGTCCTGGCCCGGTTGTTGTCGATATACCTAAAGACATTACCGCGGATTCGTGTGAATACGAGTATCCGCAAGAAGTCGAAATGCGTTCCTATCGGCCCGTTGTCAAAGGACATCCGGGGCAGATAAAAAAGGCAGCAAAATTACTGCTCTCCGCCAAGAAGCCAATGATCTATTCAGGCGGCGGCGTTCTGCTTAGTGAAGCCAGCACAGAGCTTACCGAGTTTTCAAGACTATTGGGTTATCCCATTACGAATACCTTGATGGGTTTAGGTGCATTTCCGGCGACGGATAAACAATTTGTTGGCATGCTTGGAATGCACGGTACTTACGAAGCGAATATGGGTATGCATCACTGCGATGTGCTCATCGCGATAGGTGCCAGATTTGATGACCGGGTAACCGGTGATTTAGAAAAATTTTGTCCGTATGCAAAGATAATTCAAATAGATGTCGATCCATCCTCTATTGCCAAGAATGTGCCTGTTGATGTGCCTATTGTCGGTGACGTTAAACATGTCCTGACTGATTTAATCAGTACTCTTAAAAATGAAAAAGACAAACCCGATGCTAACGCTCTTAAAGAGTGGTGGAATCAGATTAACGAGTGGAAAGCGCTCGATTGTTTGAAATTTGATCGTACAACTGATGTCATAAAGCCTCAATATGTCGTTGAGAAACTATGGGAGCTGACTAAAGGCGATGCTTTTGTTACTTCCGATGTTGGACAGCATCAGATGTGGGCAGCACAATTTTATCCGTTTGATAAACCAAGACGTTGGATAAATTCTGGTGGCTTAGGCACCATGGGATTTGGTTTGCCTGCGGCAATGGGTGTTAAATTAGCGTATCCAGATGAAACTGTTGCTTGTATCTCTGGTGAAGCAAGTCTAGTGATGTGCATTCAGGAACTATCAACCTGCTTGCAATACAACACGCCAATTAAAATCTTAAGTTTAAACAACCGCTATATGGGTATGGTGCGTCAATGGCAGGAATTCTTTTATTCCAGTCGCTATTCGCATTCCTATATGGAAGCCCTACCAGACTTTGTCAAAATGGCTGAGAGTTATGGCCATGTTGGTATGCGTATCGAAAAGAGTAGTGATGTTGAAGGTGCAATTAAAGAAGCGCTAGCGCTGAAGGACCGGACCGTGTTGATGGATTTCGTTACGGATCAAACAGAGAACGTTTATCCCATGATTGCAGCAGGTAAGGGTCACCATGAAATGCATTTATCATCAGATGTGGATAGGGAGTTGGCATAAGCATGCGCCATATACTTTCATTACTTTTGGAAAATGAGGCAGGTGCTTTGTCGCGAGTTTCCGGTTTGTTTTCTGCTAGAGCATACAATATAGAATCTTTGACTGTTGCACCGACAGAGGACCCCACTATCTCACGAATGACAGTGGTAACCTCTGGGTCAGATCAAATTGTTGAGCAAATTGGCAAACAGCTCAATAAACTGGTTGATGTTATTAAGGTAGTAGATCTTAATGAATATCGACATATTGAGCGCGAACTAATGTTAATCAAACTGACCGCGCAGAAAGAAGACCGTGATGAAGCAAAGCGCATGGTTGAAATTTTTCGTGGTCGGATTATTGATGTTACCGAGAATACTTACACCATTGAAATGACAGGTACAGGTGAAAAACTTGATGCCTTTATAGAAGCACTGGATGACAGCATGATTCTTGAGGTTGTTCGTTCAGGTGTTTCTGGAATATCACGTGGCGATAAAGCCATTCAATCTTAGAATTTATTAACATTATTTTTACGAGAGAACGTTATGAATATTTATTACGATAAAGACGCGGACCTATCTATAATTCAGGGCAAACAAGTTGCCATTATTGGCTATGGTTCCCAAGGGCATGCACATGCAAACAATCTGAAGGATTCAGGTGCTAATGTTTGTGTTGGTTTGCGAGCAGGTTCATCATCTGAAGCCAAGGCCAAAGCAGCCGGTTTGGATGTGAAGTCAATTGCAGATGCGGTTGCTAGTTCTGATGTCGTGATGATACTTGCTCCTGATGAGCATCAAGCAGAACTTTATAGAAATGAGATAGAGCCTAATATCAAACAAGGTGCAGCATTGGCATTTGCTCATGGTTTTAATATCCATTTCCAACAAATTATTCCTCGACCTGATCTTGATGTCATTATGATTGCGCCAAAAGGTCCTGGACATTTAGTCCGTGCCACCTACACCGGTGGTGGTGGTGTGCCGTCATTGATTGCAATATTTCAGGATGCTTCAGGTCAGGCAAAAGAGCTCTCATTATCCTATGCTTCAGCAAATGGTGGTGGTCGTGCTGGAATCATTGAAACCTCATTCAAGGAAGAAACTGAAACCGATTTATTTGGTGAACAAGCAGTGCTTTGTGGTGGTATCACGGCATTAATACAGGCTGGTTTTGAAACACTGGTTGAAGCAGGTTATGCGCCGGAAATGGCTTACTTCGAATGTTTACACGAAACCAAGTTGATCGTTGACCTGATCTACGAAGGCGGCATAGCTAATATGCGTTATTCGATTTCAAATACTGCTGAATATGGTGACTTCACTCGTGGCCCACGTGTCATTACTGAAGAAACAAAACGTGAGATGAAAAAGATTCTGACCGAGATTCAGCATGGTGAATTTGCCAAAGAATTTATACTGGAAAACCAGAGTGGTGCAGCAACGATGAAAGCCAAGCGAAGAATTAGTCGTGAACATGGGATTGAAGTTGTTGGCGAGAAATTGCGATCAATGATGCCATGGATTAAAGCAAATCAATTGGTTGACCATGATAAGAACTAATCAAACTGTAGTAGAGAATTAGTCTACTTTTTGGAAATTGAGCGTTTCATTATCTTATGAGTCGCTATGCCCAGTAATCGTTACCCATTAATCGCACGTGAAGCTTGGGCAATACTATTTGTATTGCTTGGGCTGACCGTTCTCGCGCAGTTTTTGCTTGGTCCCGTTGCCTTCATTATTTCATTCGCAATATTATCTCTAGCGGTTTATCTATTTCGTGATCCAAATCGCGTCATTCCTTCCCAACCATTAGCAATCGTTAGCCCAGTTCATGGGATTATTACGTTGATTGAAGAAGAAGCTGATGAGATACGGCGAAACAACAAGGCTATCCGCGTACAAATAACTATGCGTACGCATGATATTTATTCTTTTCGCAGCCCGATTGAAGGTAAGGTCATGGGGCAATGGTCTTCAGCACCTGACAAGAATGAAGCGCGACGACATTTTGATTTTTATATTAAATCTGATGAAGGTGACGATGTAGTTACCGCCATTAGGTTAAGAGATATTGTCCGTCGATTTCATATGTATCTGCATTCAGGTGAGCGTGTGGGGCAGGGACAACGCTGTGGTTATTTTTATTTTGGCGGTGTCATCGACGTCTTTATTCCACTTGAATCTAAAGTAAAGGTAGAACTCGGTCAATATGTACAATCGGGCAGTACCGTCCTCGCTCAAATCATACATTCCGAGGTCGCAAGCGTTATTCAAAACGATAATAGTTCCTAAAGATGTTCAAGTGACCTATCCCTTTCTTTAAGTAAACACGTTTCGAAGGTACACTTCATAACAGTTTATCAATATCACACATGAGACCAGAACAACGTGCCGAATCATAGACGTGGAATTTATCTATTGCCTAACCTGTTTACCACAGGTGCATTGTTTGCGGGTTTCTATTCCATTATTGCAGCTATGAATGAACAATTTGAGCCTGCGGCAATTGCTATTTTTGTTGCGATGGTTCTAGACGGAATGGATGGTCGTATCGCCCGCCTGACTAATACAGCCAGTGAGTTTGGTATGGAATACGATAGTTTGTCCGATATGGTCTCATTTGGTCTGGCGCCAGCCTTGATTATGTATCAATGGGCATTGTCAGATATTGGTAAATTGGGTTGGTTGGCTGCATTTGTCTACACGGCGTCAGCAGCATTAAGGCTCGCCCGTTTCAATACACAAGCGGCAAGTATCGATAAACGATTTTTCCAGGGGCTTCCTAGTCCTGCTGCCGCAGCGGTTTTGGCAGGCATGATCTGGTTTGGTGGTAGTTATGGTTTGACCGACGGCACTAGTGTGCTGGTGTTTTGTTTACCAGTAACTATTATTGTCGGTATTTTAATGGTTAGTAATATTCGTTATCACAGTTTCAAACAATTAGATCTTAAGGGACGTGTGCCGTTCATGGCTGTATTAGTTATCATCCCTGTTTTTGTCTTTATTGCGGTAGAGCCACCTTTGGTTCTGTTTTTTATGACATCGCTATATGCTATGTCTGGCCCGATATTAACCCTGTTTCAAATACGTAAACATCGCGAATCGAGAAAGGTGAGCGATGAGGACGCAGGAAACACTTGAATTTCCGTTAAATAACGCTATATTTCGTTTATGTTTTTAAATCCTCAAGCAAATAGTATCAAACACACTTGCTGTGTAAACGCACAGTCTACTCTGCTACGCCTTTCACTTCTTCTGCCCTGAGGGGCAAATAATCGTTTTCTAAAATCAGTTGTCGTATTGCGTTTATAAAAGCGCAGGTTTCCTAATTGAATTGTACTGTCTATCAACTTAGACTGAGCATAAGTATTGGAGTAGAGAGTAATGAAGGACAAATTAATCATTTTTGACACAACTTTGCGCGATGGTGAGCAAAGCCCCGGTGCCTCAATGACGAAGGATGAAAAACTTCGCATTGCCAAGGCATTGGAGAAGATGCGTGTCGATATCATTGAAGCCGGTTTTCCCATCGCCAGTCCCGGTGATTTTGAAGCCGTTAAAGCCGTCGCTGAATTGGTGACAGAAAGTACCGTATGTGGGTTGGCCAGAGCACTGGATAAGGATATTGATCGTGCAGCGGAGGCATTAAAGCCTGCCAACTCATCACGTATTCATACTTTTCTTGCAACATCGCCGATACATATGCGCGAGAAATTACGTATGGAACCAGATCAGGTTGTTGAGCAGGCCATACATGCAGTAAAGCGTGCGAGAAACTATACGGACAATGTCGAGTTTTCGCCGGAAGATGCCGGTCGTTCAGAGTTTGATTTCTTATGTCGAGTAATTGAAGCGACGATTGATGCCGGTGCCACGACGATTAATATTCCTGATACCGTGGGTTATAACCTCCCCAAATATTTTGGCGAATTGATTGGTAATTTAATTGAAAACATACCGAACTCAGACAAGGCTGTTTTTTCTGTGCATTGTCATAATGATCTTGGTTTAGCGGTAGGCAATTCATTGGCCGCTGTATTAAACGGCGCACGACAAGTCGAATGTACCATTAACGGTCTAGGTGAACGTGCAGGTAATGCGGCGCTTGAAGAAGTTGTCATGACCGTACGTACGCGCAGGGATATCTTTAATTGCGATACAGAACTTGATACAACTCAAATAATGCATTGCTCACGGCTGGTATCAACGATCACTGGTTTTCCTGTGCAACCAAATAAGGCCATAGTAGGTGCAAATGCGTTTGCCCATGAATCTGGTATTCATCAAGACGGTGTTTTGAAGAGTCGCGAGACCTACGAAATCATGCGTGCGGAAGATGTCGGTTGGAATGCCAATCGTATGGTATTGGGTAAACACTCTGGTCGTAACGCTTTTCGTTCACGCTTGGAAGAATTGGGCATTAAGTTTGAAAAAGAAGAAGACTTGAATGCCGCGTTTGCGAGGTTTAAAGATTTAGCTGATAAAAAACATGAAATCTTTGACGATGACTTACAAGCCTTGGTCAGTGATTCGCTTCAAGAAGGTGCTGATGAGTGGATTAAATTGGTATCGATTAAGGCAAGTATTGAAACAGGCGAAAAGCCAAAAGCCGAGATTACGCTTTCTGTTGATGGCGAAGAAAAACATGCCTATGCTGAAGGTGGTGGTCCGGTTGATGCGACCTTCAAGGCAATTGAAAGCATTATCGAAAGCGGTTGTGACTTACAACTTTATTCAGTGAATAACATCACTACCGGTACAGATTCACAAGGTGAAGTAACGGTGCGTATCGATAAGGATGGACGTATTGTCAATGGGCTGGGTGCTGATACTGATATTGTTACCGCCTCAGCCAAGGCCTATATCAATGCATTGAACAAAGTTTTTAATGAAAGTGAACGCGCACATCCACAAGTCTAAATAATATGCAATCGTATCAACGGCAATATCTAAAGGAGATGGGGGTTGATGTCTGGCTAGACAAAGATACCCCTGTTGCCAAACATGAGAGTGTTGTTGAAGAACATGTTTCTGAAAAGAGTAATGCAGCTGTAGTGAAGGTAACACCTTCAATATTTACTGAAGCGCTAAATAACCTGTCAAAACAGGTGGCAACCTGTCAGCAATGTAGTCTGCATGAGTCACGGTCACAAACTGTGTTTGGTGTGGGTAATCCAAATGCTGACTGGTTGGTGATCGGAGAAGCGCCGGGAGAGGAAGAAGATCGTCAAGGAGAACCCTTTGTTGGTCGTGCTGGTAAATTATTAAATTCCATGTTGCTTGCAATGGGACTGCCAAGAGAACAAGTCTTCATTGCAAATATATTAAAGTGCAGACCACCAAATAATCGAGACCCTCATGTGGAAGAAGTGCTTGCCTGTGAATCTTATTTGCGACAACAGATCGATTTAATAAAGCCAAAGATAATTTTAGCTGTGGGACGCATTGCAGCACAGAACCTGTTAAAGCTTGAAACGCCAATTGGCAAGATGCGTGGTAATCGTTATCAATATCCAGACAGTGAGCTACCGGTGATAGTGACTTATCATCCTGCTTATCTGTTACGATCGCCACGAGAGAAGCGAAAAGTATGGGAAGACCTGAAATTCGCCATGCAAACTTATCAGGCTATTATATGAGTGCGGTAATCAAGGAAGCTGAATTGGACCTCAGGCCGATGCGCGAAGATGATCTGGATTTTATAATGGATATTGAAAAACAGGCGTATGAATATCCATGGACTAAAACAATCTTTAATGACTGTTTGCATGTGGGCTATTGTTGTTGGGTCATAGAGAAGGGTGATGCCCTGCTAGCTTATGGAGTCATGTCCGTCGCTGTTGGAGAATCACATCTTTTAAATTTGTGCGTCCATCCCGATCACCAATCGACAGGTTTGGGGAAAATGTTGTTAGCACATCTATTAGATATAGCGGTTGAACGTTATGCAAACATGACTTTTCTTGAAGTCAGACCCTCAAATTTTGCTGCAATAAAGATGTATCTGGAACATGGGTTTGATGAAATTGGCGTACGTAGAAACTACTACCCGGCGAAGATGGGACGCGAGGATGCCTTAATCCTGGCGAGAACAGTCGTGCGCGGCGATGAATTTAGTGAATAGCAAAAGTATGATGAATAATAAACAAAATAAACTACCAGACTTCCAGACCATGGAATCATTTGTCGGTAATACACCACTGATTAAACTGCAACGCTTACCCGGTGATACAAGCAATGTGATTCTGGGAAAGATGGAAGGGAATAATCCAGCAGGCTCTGTAAAAGATCGACCAGCGCTAAGCATGATCAAACATGCAGAAGAACGTGGTGAAATCCATCCCGGCGATACGCTAATAGAAGCGACTAGTGGAAACACCGGTATTGCATTAGCCATGGCAGCAGCAATTCGTGGTTATCGCATGATATTAATCATGCCCGACAATATGAGTGTTGAGCGGCGCGCGGTAATGAAGGCCTTTGGAGCCGAGATAGTATTAACCCCGGCCGAAGGTAGCATGGAAAAAGCTATTGATGTTTCTCGCGAAATGGAAGCAGAGGGTAAAGGTCGAATACTAGATCAGTTCGCCAATCCTGATAATCCACGAGCACATTACGAGGGTACCGGTCCGGAGATTTGGCGCGACACCAATGGCACGATAACCCACTTTGTCAGTTCTATGGGAACAACCGGTACCATCATGGGCACATCTCGTTATTTAAAAGAAATGAATCCAGATATTCAAATAATTGGTGTACAGCCTGAAGAAGGTTCTAAGATACCGGGTATCCGGCGCTGGCCAGAGCAATACCTGCCAAAGATCTACGAACCACCACGGGTCGATCGGATTATCGACATCGGTCAAGATCTGGCAGAAGAAACCACGCGTGAACTTGGTGCAAAAGAAGGTATCTTTGCGGGTATTTCAGCTGGGGGTGCCATGGCTGCAGCGTTGCAGTTATCAGAAGAAGTAGAAAATGCGGTGATTGTTTCGGTTGTTTGTGACCGAGGTGATCGCTATCTCTCGACTAATATTTTTCCCTCGTAATAAGACATAATGAATATACTTGTTTTTGATATTGAAACCGTACCAGACATTGAGTCAGGTAAAAAGCTGTATAATTTGGAAGGCCTTAAAGCCGAAGATGCCGCTGAGCTAATGTTTAGTCATCGTCGACAAGAGACGGATGGCAAGTCAGATTTCCTGCGACACTATTTACATAAGATCGTTGCTATCTCGCTGGTATTAAAAACAAACGACAAACTCAGCGTTTGGTCTTTGGGTGATAGTGATGCAGATGAAAAAGAGATCATTCAACGTTTTTTTGAAGGCATTGAGCGTTACACACCAACGATTGTTTCCTGGAATGGCAGTGGTTTTGATCTACCGGTGTTACATTATCGTTCACTGTTACACGGTGTCGTCGCACAACGTTATTGGGAAAATGGTGAAGACGATCAAAGTTTCAAATGGAATAATTACCTCTCGCGATTCCATAGCCGTCATACTGATCTGATGGATGTCGTGTCGGGTTATTCACCGATTGCAAAGGCTCCGCTTGATCAAGTCGCAACCTTGCTTGGTTTTCCCGGAAAGATGGGTATGAGTGGTGATAAGGTGTGGGATTGTTATGTGAACGGCGGTATAGAAGAGATACGCAATTATTGTGAGACAGACGTATTGAACACCTATCTGGTCTATCTACGCTATGAATTAATCCGTGGACGCTTAACTGAAAACGCTTATCAAAACGAATGTGAGCAAGTGCGTGACATGTTGAATAATGAATCTAAACCACATCTAAAAGAATTCCTCGAAGCCTGGCAGTCTTAATTCCTATAAAGTATTTCTTGTACCTATGAGTAAACGTCGACGTAACAAAATCCCGGAAGGGCTTTTCAAAGCAGACATTGAATCTTTATCGCATGAAGGTCGCGGTGTTGCCCATATTGAAGGCAAGACCATCTTCATCGAAAACGCACTCCCGGGCGAACAAGTAGAATTCAAGTATGTCAGTAAACGCGCCAAGTTCGATCAGGGTGTGGCGGAGAATATCATCACCGCCAATGAGCAACGCATAGAACCTGAATGCCAATACTCCGGTTATTGCGGCGGCTGTAGTCTTCAACACATGACGCCGGATGCACAATTGGCACACAAACAAAGTGTATTGTTGGAACAGTTTACTCATCTCGGTAATGTACAACCTGAGTCAGTGTTACCACCATTAGAAGGCCCCAGTTTCGGCTATCGTCATAAAGCACGACTTGCGGTCAAGCATGTTATTAAAAAAGAAAAAGTATTGGTTGGCTTCAGAGAGAAGCGAAGTCCTTATGTGGCAGATATAACAGAATGTAAGGTATTACATCCAGATGTAGGTTTGAAATTTACACACTTACAGAAATTGATTGAGAGTTTAAGTATTTATAACCAGATACCTCAGATAGAAGCGGCGGTGAGCGATAATGGTACTGCCTTGGTGTTAAGGCATCTTGCAGACTTTAGCGAAGAAGATATTGCTCAGTTAAATGCTTTTGAAGATAAACATCAATTAAAATTATTTTTGCAACCGGGCGGTTATGACAGTGTTCATCGTCTAAATAAAAGCGATACCGATGAGTTGTTCTATAAACTGGATGATCATGACATCACTATCTATTTCGAGCCTGTTGATTTCACACAGATCAATGTTGAGATAAATAAAAAAATGCTCAACCTGGCAATAGAACTCCTTGAACCAAGCAAGGATGAAAACATTCTCGATTTGTTTTGCGGCGTCGGCAATTTCACTTTACCACTCGCACGCAAGGCAAAGTCAGTTGTTGGAATAGAAGGTGATAAGGGTCTAGTTGAACGCGCAAAAATCAATGCGACCAAAAACAATATTGAAAATGTCGAATTCTATGCTGCTGATCTTGCCGAGCTGGATAAATCCATTGAATTTATGAAAGGTAGCTACGATAAGATTTTATTAGATCCGGCGCGTACCGGAGCGAAAGAGATCATTGAGGCACTAAATACCAAGAACGTAAAACGTATCGTCTATGTCTCATGTAATCCGGCAACGCTAGCAAGAGATGCAGGCATTCTGGTTAATGAAAAAGGATTTAAACTTACCAAAGCAGGCGTCATGGATATGTTCCCTCACACAACGCATGTCGAATCGATCGCTGTCTTTAATAGGGAATGATTTTAAAAGCACTATTGTTGTGTTGTTTATCATTCGTTATTACGGGATGTGCTGAGACAGATAGAAATAGCATTGCTTTTGGCCTGAATACTGCTCCAGTCACGCTCGATCCACGTTTTGCAACGGATGCAGTTTCTTATCGCATCACACGCTTAATCTATAAAAGCCTAGTCGACTTCGATGAGAAATTTCAAGCGGTGCCTGATTTAGCCGACTGGGAACAATTGTCTTTAAATCACTATCGCTTCACTTTAAAAAGTAAAAACAGGGAATTTCATGATGGTACATGTCTGACAGCAAAAGATGTCAAGGCAAGCTATGAGTTTGTATTGAATCCAGAAAATATATCGCCACATAAGGGTTCGCTGCAGATGATCGAAACAATAGAAATAATCGATGACAACACTATAGATTTCAAATTACTGCAAGCCGATCCACTATTTCCCGGCAGATTGGTGATCGGGATTCTTCCAGAAAAATTAATATTGTCACAACATGATTTTAATAAAAAACCGGTTGGCAGTGGCCCAATGCGATTCCTGGAACGGAAAGATGAGTCAAGATTAAAATTAGAACGCATTAAGGATAATCAAGTAATAGAGTTCATCACCTTAAAAGATGCCACTGTCAGAGTACTCAAGTTATTACGTGGGGAAATTGATTTACTACAGGGTGATTTACCACCAGAGATTATCAAATGGTTAGATGAAAAAGAATCTGTGGTCATCAAGCACAAAAGAGGCGATACGTTTGCCTACATAGGTTTTAATCTTGAGGATGCAGTGACTGGTAAACGATTAGTCAGAAAAGCAATTGCTCATGCGATTGACCGTGACGCGATCATTAAATATGTTAAGGGTGGGGCAGCGCGAAAAGCCGGCGCATTATTACCGGCTGAACATTGGGCTGGGCGTCCTGACTTAACCGGCGTTAAATATGATCCGCAAAAGTCACGAAGATTATTAGTACAAGCAGGCTTTAATAATACAAACCAACTTAAGCTAACGTATAAAACAACAAGCAAGCCAGACAGTCTACGGTTGGCAACAATTATTCAAGATCAACTAAAGAGCGTCGGGATTCAGGTAGACATTCGTAGTTACGATTGGGGCACATTGTATGGTGATATTAAGGATGGACGTTTTCAAATGTATAGTCTGGCTTGGGTGGGTCTAAAGATGCCGGATATATTCAGGTATGCCTTCCATAGTGAGTCAATACCACCGAACGGTGCAAATCGAGGTCGGTTTGATGATGCAAGAGTCGATTCCATCATTGAAATCGCTGAATTAGAACCCTCAATAGAAAAACAGGCAGGCTACTATCGAGAGTTACAAAAAGTTTTATTTGATGCCTTACCCTATGTTCCATTATGGTATGAGGATAATATCTTGGCGATACGAAAAGATGTGCAAGGTTATCTATTGAGTACGGATGGTAACTTTGATTCATTAGTAAACACGACGAAAGTACATAATTAAAATAAAAATGCATATTCATATATCAATATCAGATCAAACACTATCATTGTTTGATGAGAATAATCTGGTCAAGAAATTCGCTATCTCTACTGCAAAAAATGGCGCTGGAGAAGAAATGGACAGTGAATGTACGCCACGTGGAAAACATATCATCACTGAAAAAATAGGTGAGGATCATGAAGCAAACGCTGTGTTTGTGGGCAGAATAGCAACGGGTGAAACCTATGAACCGGCATTACGAGATCAGCATCCTCAACGTGACTGGATACTGACGCGCATACTCTGGTTAAGTGGTGTGGAAGAGGGGAAAAATAAAGGCGAACTTGAAGGCATGAACTTAGATAGTCATGACCGATATATCTACATCCATGGTTCACCTGATGATGTTGCAATGGGACAGCCTGGTTCCCGTGGCTGTATCAGGATGAAAAATTCAGAGATTATAGAGTTGTTTGATTTGATAGAGCTTGGTATAGAGGTGAATATTTGTGAATGATAGTGAACAGGAATCATTCCAGCAGCTATTGCCATTTGAAAGAATTGGCGGTGATGAAGGTTTAAAAAAACTCGTCAAATTATTTTATGACAATATGGATACTTTACCTGAGGCAAAGTTAATTCGTGATTTGCATGCGAAAGATCTAAGAAGTTCTCGTGAAAAATTATTTATGTTCCTAAGTGGTTGGATGGGTGGGCCAGATCGCTATATAGCCGCCTTTGGACATCCGCGCTTGCGTGCCAGACATTTACCGTTTCCGATTGGTGCTGATGACCGTGACCAGTGGTTAATGTGTATGCATAAAGCTCTGGATGAGATTGATGTCGACACCGTATTCAAAGAACAACTTATGACATCATTTACCCAGACTGCGGATCATATGATGAATAAATAATCTCTGGTTCAGCATTAGAATGAATCACTACAGGGTAATGTTTATTGTTGTTAACTGCTCTCAAGCAGAAGGTTTTTCTGTGTAAGCAATCGTTTTAATTGAACACAATTACTCTGTTGGCGTTACATATGGCATCGTGGCTAGTAATTTATCACCGCAATATATTAGCACCTCTCTGAATTCGAGCAGAGGTGTCTCAGTTTTAAAACTTACATTTGTTGGCGATATCATTTGCATGGCCATACCGTCGGGGGGTATTAATTCGAGAATGAATCTTTGACTGGGTGGCATGGCTCTGTCTTGAATACCGGTTTTCCAATTAACCGTATAGCCTGATGTCGGGAGATCTATCTGACCGGTGATGTTTAATCTATTGGTCCCTTCTGTACTTGAATAGCGGTCGATCCATGCATGCCAATGACGGCTTTCGTATACCGGGCATTCATTTATGTGTACTACAGTTTCTTGTGGCGCGGTTACTTCGGTCTGTTCAATAGCGTCAACTTCCGCTGATTGTTCAATTCCATCGCATGCTGCAAGAAAGCAGCATGTAAATATAATCGTTAATTTTCTATAGAACATTTTAATTAAGCCAATTGTCTTGGTTTACTTTCGGAGTATAAATTTTATTCTGCCCAAGCTTTATCAGCGCGTTTAATCGATAATTAGTAGGGAACTTAAACTGGTTAATATATTAATAATAAGCTAATCATTTATATCGGGTTCTATAAAACACCATTTAACAACAGGTACTTGTCTTTTTATTTCCACTTCTAGTTCGTTTATATGATTGACCGCTTCTTCAATACTAAGACTCGCTTTCATTTTTATTTTTGCTGCCAACATGACATCTGGCCCAAGATGCATGGTGATCGTGTTTAATAGTTTCTCGATGGCATCATCTTTTTCGATAATGCTGTCTATGAGTTCTCGTAATTCTGCTTCCGCGGAACGGCCAACGATTAAGGACTGAATGCGCCACCCGATAAAGATCGAAATAAAGATTAAAATAACGCCGATACAAATAGAACCCAATGCATCATATACAGGGTCGCCCGTCACGGCGGCGATTGAAACAAATACAAATGCGACTGCTAATCCAATCGTGGCGGCTGTGTCTTCTCCAAGGATGACGACCAGTTCGGCGTTGCGTGTATTCTTAAACCAATCCCTGAAAGACTTATCTTTTCTTATCTCTTTAACGACTTTAAGTGCGCCGTAAAGACTGAATGACTCCAGTACGATACCGAAACCAAGCACTACCAAGGCAATCCAGATCTGATTCAATTCGCCCGGTTCATGTAATTTATGCCAGCCTTCATAAACGGAATAGAGACCACCCATGCTAAACAACATGATGGCGACGATAAAACTCCAGAAGTAGGTGACCTTTCCGTAGCCAAGCGGGTGTTTTACATCGGCTGGTTTTTTAGCTTGTTTCAGACCTATAAAAAGCAGGATTTGATTACCACAATCAGCAAATGAATGAATTGCCTCGGCCGTCATACTGCCAGAGCCGGTATAGATAGCAGCTCCCGTTTTGGCAATGGCAAGACCCAGATTGGCCAGGAATGCATATAAGATTGCTTTAGTCGTGTCGCCGTGTCCCGCCATGGTTTTCTCACTTATTTTTTTATTAGGTTTTGTCAACCGAATGATAACTCAGGCGTTAAGACGGGTGTAGACAAAATAACCCCTTTATGGAGATAGTAATAATGAAGAACATATCAAAAACGACAATTGCTGGATTAACTGCAGCAATATTAGGTTTAAGTCTGAGTTTCACTGCCTTTGCTGACGATGACAGTGATAGAAAAGCAAAACGTGCAGAGATAAGAGCTCAATTCGATGCTGATGGTGATGGTGAATTAAATGACACGGAACGCCAAGCCGCCAGAGAAGCGTTTAAAGCGATGCGCAAGGAACGTATCGATACCGATGGAAATGGTGAGATCAGTGATACAGAACTAACCGCAGCGAAAGAGACCCGTCGTGCGAAGATGCTCGAAAAGTTTGATACTGATGGTGACGGACAATTAAATGATGCTGAGAAACAGGTAGCTAAAGCAAAACATCGTAAAAGAATGGCAAAACGTTTTGATGCTGATGGCGATGGTGAATTGAATGAAGCGGAACGCAATGCTGCAAAAGAAGCACGAGAAAAGCATCGTGAACGTCGTCAAGATAATAGCCAAGACGAGAGCAATACTTAAGCAGCCGTTGCTGATATATATTAATCAATCGATAATAACGTGGCCGGATAGCTTTTCTGGCTACGTTAATTCAGATGAAACAGTTTAATTTAACCATAGATACTAAAGGGGATAGACACTGGAAGCGCAGCGCGAACTTGATGCATTTCTTGCCAGTGTTGAACAGCGGGCCTTTCGTATGGCTCAGATAGCGACAGGCAATACGGATGAGGCGCTGGATATTTTGCAGGATGCCATGTTTAAGCTGGTAGAAAAATATGCAGATCGTGATGCTAAGGAATGGGGACCACTATTTACTACAATCTTGCAAAGTCGGATCAAGGATTGGTATCGACGTAATCAGGTAAGAAACCGATTTCGTAGTTGGTTTAGTAGTAAAAATGAAGAAGATGAAGATCCTATTCAACAAGCAAAAGATGAATCGGCTAGAACACCAGAACAATTATTACAGGCTGATCGGCGTATAGATGAACTCGATGAAGCATTACATAATTTGCCATTGCGGCAACAACAGGCTTTTTTATTAAGAACCTGGGAAGGGTATAGTGTAGAAGCAACAGCGACAGCGATGAAATGTTCAGCAGGTAGTGTAAAAACGCATTATTCGCGTGCAGTACATAATTTACGTGACAAATTAGATGGGCATTGGTGATGAATCAAAATAACGAAGATAAATTAACAAGGAATATCAAGCAAACACTGGATGACAGTGTTCAGTCTCTTGGTGGCAATACCTTGTCCATGATTCGACAAATTCGTACACAAGCCGTAGATAAAGCTGTAACAAGGCAAAGTAATTGGTCAGCTATATTCACAGGGGCATTGGCAACAGCATGCGTTATGGTCTTTGCGGTCATGATTCTGTTGAAATCTCCTCTGTCTAATCACATTGTTCCGCCGGATGATTTAGATCTGATTTCATCTTCTGAGAGTCTTGAGCTATATGAAGATTTGGAATTCTATGAATGGCTCGAAGATGATGTTTTACAGAGCTAGTACATGTTTATGGATATTGATTTGGTCAATGCCATCCTGTTTTGCGGTCGAGAAAAACAATAATTATCCCATGGCCTCATTGGAGGTTCTGGGGGGAGTGGGGAACGGACGTGGGTGACTGGATTGAACCGGAATATTTAGACAATGAATATACTGGTAAATGTATAGGGGCAACAATAGAGACGGATAATGCACAATAGATTATTAACATTACTGCTACTGTGTCTATTACATTCGGCAAATGTGTTTGCCGAAGAAGGCGTGTCGTGGAATTCATTATCAATGGAAGAACAAACACTGTTAGAAGACTTCAAGGATAAGTGGGGTCAATTGCCCGCGAAACGGCAACAACGTATGCAAAAAGGTGCCAGGCGTTGGAGCAAGATGTCAGATGAACAAAAAGTAAAAGCGAAGCAACGCATGCAACGTTGGCAGGCTATGGATGACGATAAAAAAGAAAAGATACGTGAGCGGCATCAAAGGTTTAAAGATTTAACCCCTGAACAGCAGGAGCGCATAAAGAAACGTAAGGAATGGTTTAAAAAATTACCGGAAGCGGAACGTAATGCCTTACGAGAAAAATTTAACAACATGACACCAGAAGAGCGCAAGGCTTTTCGAGAAAATAAAAAAAACAAGCATCAACAGATGCGCCGAAAAATGAAAGAATATATGCAAGCTTTGCCAGCAGCAGAGCGTAAGGCCTTACGTGAGAATATAAAAAATATGTCACCCGAAGAGCGCCGTGAATTTATGCAGAAAGAATACAAGTAGTTTTTGTAGTGAGTCAGGTATTCTAATCTGTAATACATCTTATCTATGCTGTTAGAATAACTATAAAAATCAAGACATGGGAAATATTGATGGAATCATTCCATTGGGATAAAAATTTTGAGACCGGGTTGACAGACGTTGATCATCAACACCGTCATCTGGTGGATTTGATTAATCAGTTTGGTGAGATGCTGACTGGTAATGAACTTGTGTTTGATGATATTGAGAAAGTATTTAAGGAATTGGCAGACTACGCCCAGTATCATTTTGATGAAGAAGAAGAATTGATGCGTCAAGTTGGTATAGATCAACGACACTTTGACCTTCATATTGATAAACATCATAATTTTCTAAACGAAGTAAAATCCATGCATTCAAATATCTCTCCTGAGAATGAAGGTTCTGTAAAAATACTACTAGGTTTTCTTACTAAGTGGCTTGCTTTCCATATACTTTGCACAGACCAAAATTTGGCAAGACAAATAGAAGCCATTAATAAAGGTGTTAGTCCAGTTGAGGCGTATGAGACAGAAGAAATAGAAGCAGATAGCTCAACTCAACCGCTACTAGTCGCGCTCAACGGTTTATTTGAACAGGTTTCAGAGCAAAACAGAGAGTTAGTTGAGTTAAACAAATCTCTTGAAGTAAAAGTTGCAGACCGGACGAAAGCGCTTTCAGAGGCGAACCGTTATCTGGAGGAAATATCATTAACTGATGTACTGACAGGGCTCCCCAACCGGCGTCACGCTTTGCGACAACTCTCATATTTATGGGACGAATCTATCAAGCACGGTTCTCCGCTTACTTGTATGATGATTGATGCTGATCATTTTAAACAAGTGAATGATACCTACGGTCATGATGCGGGCGATCTCGTTCTCCGTGAATTAGCAAAAACGATTCAGTATGCGTTACGTAGTGATGACATCGCCTGCCGTTTGGGCGGTGATGAATTTTTTGTGGTTTGTCCTAATACGGATAAAGAAGGTGGCTTGCACCTTGGGGAACTTATCCGTAAAACAGTATCCGAACTACGCGTTCCCACGGGCGATGGTGCATGGCATGGCAGTATCAGTGTCGGATTAGCGACCCGTTCTGCTGACATGGAAAATAGTGAAGATTTTATTAAGGTTGCAGACGAGGGTGTTTATGTTGCTAAACATGATGGAAAAAATTGTGTGAGAACAACCAACTGAAACAGATTGAAAATCCAATGATCTAGCTAAGATTTAAACTAAACCTCTGTCTTCCAGCAGTAGAGATTATGTGTCTTTATTTCTTTTTTTCTAACTCAGTTAATAGTTTTTTCAGCTCTTCATCATCAGCTGCTTTTTCGTTATTCATTTTTATTTCTTCAATAACAGCAATAGCTTCTCCATTAAGCCCTTCGGTTGCCAATGAGACAGCGTATATTTTCATCGCGTTTAAATCAGCAAGGAAGTTTGGTTCAATGTTTATGGCTTCTTCAATGGCACTGATAACAGATCTGGTGTCATTTAATTCAAAAGAAGCACGTGCTAGCAAGATAAATCCTCTAGCAGTTTCAGTTATAGATAATGATTGTTCTGCAAGAATTTTCGCTTCCTGGTAATTTTCTGTCAGGAATTCGTGGTGTGCCTTTGTATAGTAGCCTGACCACCAATCTGGATATTCCTTGATTGTTTCATCTAACAGAGCTGATGCTTGGTCAAACCTGCCAGTCCAAAGATAGATATACGATAGGCTAATATTCAAACGAGGGTATTTACCATCTAGTTGCATGCCCGCCAAATAAGTCTGTTCTGCCTTATCAAAGGCTTTCATGCGACTATAAAAAGTACCTAATTCAAGTTCATAATGTCCTGTCTGGCCGCCATAAGCAGACTGTTTGCTTTCCCAATATTTAATTGCTGCATCATGTTCCCCTTTATCAAACATTTCTTTAGCAAGCGTTATATCGGTCACAAAATCTTTTTGCTCAAAAGTAAAACCGTTATTTGAAATAATAAGTAATGATAGAGAAATGATTACAGATTTTGAAAAGCGGAACATATTCATAATGATAGAATTTTTTTATAGATAATAATTTGCTAATATTTCGATAATAATAGCACTTATAAGAATGTTAATTTTTATTTTAGGTTTGAGGCTATTCCTAATGATTAGTTGCTAATTATTTTTGAAAAAACGTTGATAACCACTACACCTGATATTATTAGTATCATGCCAATCAACGCGGGTACATCAGGAATTTGTTTGAAAAATACACTCCCTACTATGGTAATCAATACTATTCCCATGCCATTCCATATGGCATAGGCGACACCAACTGGAATAGTTCTTAGAACTAGTGCCAGGAAATAAAATGCGACACCATAACCTGTAACGACAATAATACTAGGTACTAGTTTTGTGAATTCACCAGAGGCTTTTAATGCGCTTGTAGCTATAACCTCAGCGATAATTGCGATTGCAAGATACCAGTATCCCATATCTATACCTGTTAAATTTTAAATACGGATGATCTAAAAATGAAACGGTGTTATGTGCAGATTAAATGCATATCTAACCAACCGCCCAGTAGCTGGGCGTTGGTTAGATATAATAATTCAAGACTATACCGCTTTACGTCTTCTGGTCTTTTTCTTTGGTTTATTTAAAACTCTGTCGGCTGCAGATATTGCTTTGTTATACGCAGATAGTCGTCGACAACTAACCCGTAAGCCAGATAATTCTTCAAAGATGGCTGCTTTAACAACTTTGTTTTTAGCGGCTGCTTTTCTAATAGCGGCTAGCTCTATATCAACAGCACTCAAGGCTTTCTTGTTCGCTGCAATCGGGTTTTTCTGTGCCTTTGCTGCAGCAGTTTTACGTCGTTTAATCAGCGCGATGCGTTTTTTACTGAGCCGTTTTCCCTCAGCTGATAATTGCTTATTATTTTTTGTAGCAAGTGCTAATGCTTTAGAGCCGTTTGCAGTAGCTGCCTCAAGGTTTGTTAGTGAGCTATCGATCACTTTAGCCAATGCAGCATTTTTAATTGTTTTCTTTAATATAGCCATAAAATTCTCCAGGTTAAGTTACTTAAGTTAATAATCTAGTAAATGTTATAGATTACGATGAAATACACTATTCAAATATTCAAAAAGATCGAAAGTCAGTTATTTTTTTTACTGGCTTGAACAATCTGTCTGGCAAGACGTTTTACCTGGGCATCATATAGCGCAAGTTCTCCACCAGTTTTAATTGCCATGATTGCAATACGCGCCAAGAGCAATAGAAGTAGTAAATCAACAACCCAGGCGATGAAATAGGAAATTCGAAAACCATCCGCTTGAATTTCAGGTCTGCTCTCAGATTCAGTGCCGGTCTCCTCTTCTCCTAGTAGACTGTCGCGGATAGGGATAAGACTCTTATCGATGTTTGAACCCGCTTCTATTGCTGTTGCCATACGTTCAATATTGGCTGGCTCTTTATACAGTTCCAAGGCCTCGCTAAAAACTTGTATTGCTATCCAGAGACCAATAAATAACAGCAGTAGTCCGCACATACGGACGACAACACTGAGGACATCCTGACTCGTTTCGTTTAAAGACATAGTTGTTGGTTTGATTGATTTCGTTTCTTGTTCGTTATTATTATCAAATTTATACATAATATTGACCTGAATCTCTAACAAGTCATCATGAACTGTTATCATCATTGTAGCCTGTTATGGGTCAATTGTTGAACCTGGAATGATAAAATAGTGTGTTTCTGAGTTATCTGATTAAACGCTTGATAAGTGCTGTCTTTGTTCTATTCGGCATATCGACACTCGTTTTCTTATTGATTCATCTAGTGCCTGGTGACCCGATAGAGGTGATGTTGGGAGAAACTGCACGTCCAGCGGATAGAGAAGCGTTGCGTCATGCATTGGGACTGGATTTGCCAATTTTGCAACAATGGTGGCAATACCTGAGTAGTGTTGCGCATTTTGATCTGGGTGAATCCTTACACTCTAAACAAGCAGTGACCCAGTTATTACTTGATCGATTGCCCGCTACCGCCATTTTGAGTATTGCCAGTTTATCTATTGCCATCGTGATGGCATTGCCACTAGGGATACTAGCCGCTGTTTATAAAGACTCAATTTGGGATCGACTGGCAATGGTGTCAGCAATGATCGGTGTCTCCATACCTAATTTTGTAATGGGCCCTTTATTAATCTTGATTTTTGCCCTTTGGTTAGGTTGGGTTCCTGTGAGTGGCAAAGAAGGATTATCTTCATTAATTCTTCCCGCTTTGACATTAGGCTCGGCATTGGCAGCCATTTTGTCGCGAATGATACGTGCATCAATGCTGGAAGTTATACAAGAAGATTATATCCGTGCTGCGCGTGCGCGTGGTCTGAGTGAGTTTCGCGTTTTGGGTTTGCATGCATTACGCAATGCTGCGCTACCGGTGATTACTATTTTAGGTATGCAACTCGGGGCCTTGCTTGCCGGTGCTGTCATTACCGAAACTATATTTTCCTGGCCGGGAATTGGGCAACTAATGATCGACTCCATTCAGAAACGTGATTACCCGGTTGTGCAAGCGTGTGTGCTATTGATTAGTTTTACCTATGTGTTGGTTAATCTGATGACTGATGTGACCTATACCGCTTTGGATCCGAGATTGAAGCTCGAATCGTGAACAAGATCTATTCTATTCCGTTATTGATTCTAGTCACTTGGTCGGTATTGGCTTTATTAGGGCCGCTATTGCCATTACATCCCGATCAGATTTCACTAGATAAAATATTATTAACGCCAAACTGGGCGCAATGGTTTGGTCATGATGATCTGGGTCGTTCAATTAGCGCAAGGCTGATCATGGGTGCACGTACCTCATTAAGTGTTGCGATTGTTGTTGTCTCAATATCATTAATCATAGGTACCTTTATTGGTATGATGGGGGCGTGGTTAGGCGGGTTCTGGGATAAGACTTTGGTAATGGTTGTTGATTTGTTTATTGCCTTTCCAGGCATCTTATTGGCAATCGCATTGGCGGGCCTGCTAGGTCCGGGAGTAATGAATGCTGTTATTGCCTTATCCATAGTGAGTTGGGTCGGTTTTGCTCGATTGGCGCGTGTGCAAACACTAAGTATAAAAAATAACGACCATGTTAATGCTGCAACGGCACTCGGGACCTCAAGTTTTATTATCGCCCGGAAACATATCTTGCCATTGATTTTGGCCCCCTTGATTATAGAAGCGACGTTTGCCTTTGCCGGCGTAGTCATTGCTGAAGCCGGGTTATCTTTTCTCGGTTTAGGTGTACAACCCCCGTCTGCATCATGGGGCAGTATGATTCGAGATGGCACACGTTATATGTTGGTGGCTCCGCATATGGTGTTAGCGCCCGGTTTTGCTATCCTGTCACTGGTATTATGTATAAACCTCTTGGGTGACTACCTCAGAGATAAGATGGATATACGAGAAATAGAGGCTGATCGGTGATAATGAATAAAATGACATTGGGTCCTATCATGTGTGATCTACGCGGTCTTCAACTTGAAGTTGATGAACGTGAGATGTTAATGCATCCGCATGTGGGCGGCGTGATCTTGTTTACAAGGAATTTTGAATCACCTGAACAGATAGCAAGCTTAACAAAGGTTATTCATGAACTACGTCAACCACACCTTCTAATTGCCGTTGATCATGAAGGTGGACGCGTACAACGTTTTCGGGAAGGCTTTAGTCGCTTACCGGCATGTGCTTTATTGGCTGAATGTCATAGCGCTAGACAAGCGGAATCGCTTGCTGAACAAGCAGGTTGGTTGATGGCGGCTGAGTTATTAGCGGTGGGCGTTGATCTTAGTTTTGCACCAGTGCTAGATGTGGGCGGCAAGATTAGTCAGGTAATAGGTGATCGTGCTTTTCATGTTAATCCCGATCAGGTGTCGACCCTTGCGCGTGCCTATATGCGTGGCATGAAAGCAGCGGGGATGGCGGCGGTAGGTAAACATTTTCCGGGTCATGGATCAGTACCTGAAGATTCGCATGTTGCGATTCCCTATGATCGCCGAAAATACCAGGACATACAAATGAAAGATCTCATCCCCTTTGAGAGGATGATTCGTGCGGGTTTACCGGGCTTGATGCCAGCACATGTTATCTATCCTGAGGTAGATGAGAAACCCGCCGGGTTTTCTCCCATATGGTTAGAACAGATCTTACGAAAACAGTTGGAATTTCAGGGGACAATCTTTAGCGATGATCTCAGCATGAAAGGCGCGGAGATTATGGGGGATTATCCACAACGTGCAGAAGCGGCATTACATGCCGGTTGTGATATGGTCTTGGCTTGTAACAATCAAACGGGCGCGATTTCCATTCTGGATAAAGCCGAAATACCAAACAGTATTGAATTACAATCACGGTTAATCAGAATGCATGGTCAATTTGATAAAAATCTGGATGAATTAAAACAAACGACATTATGGCAAGAACGTTCAGCGGCAGTGCAACAGCTTGAAAAAGAACCAGAACTGGATTTAGGTGATGACTTATTTGCTTAAACAAAAAATAATTATTTTGCTATGTTGTTTGTTCAGCATAACAAGCATACAAGCACAAGAATTAATCTCGCCGCATTGTGAACCACTTCTTGATAGCCAGACTGCAGCGGAAGTAATCCCTTATGGGCAAGGCTTGCTCTGGAAGATAAGCAAGCAGGACAAAGAACCTAGTTATCTGTTTGGAACGATTCATATATCAGATAAAGATGTTACAACATTACCTGATGTGGTTGAGAAGGCATTGAATGAGTCAGAACAGTTTGTCATGGAAGCCTTGCCGGACGCTGAGCAAATGTTATTGTTTTCACGCATGATGTTTTTTCATGATGGACAACAATTATCAAAGTTGGTTGATACTTCTATATTCAAAAAAACAAAATCAATTTTATCTGCTTATCATCTTGGATCTGATGCAGTATCCATTATGAAACCCTGGGCCGCCTTTTTGCTCATGAATTACCCTCCCGATGCTGGCGATCCTCTAGATCTGGTGCTGTTGTCTATGGCGCAACAGAATGGTGCAACATTTTCCGGACTGGAGTCATTAAAAGAACAAGCTGATATATTTGCTGATTTAAAAATGACTGAACAAGTTAAATTGCTGACGGATACAGTCTGCCATTATGATGTCATTGAAGAGGATTTCATTGCTATGAAATCATTTTATTTGAAACGTGATCTGGGTGGTTTATATAATTACACACAGCGTTATTCGATGAGCAGAGAGCCGGTTTATGAAAAATTGATGACAAAACTGATTGTCGACAGAAATAAAACCATGGCGGAACGTATGCAGCCGATGCTGGATAAAGGAAAATCCTTTATTGCTATAGGTGCTATGCACCTGACCGGGGCAGAAGGTGTATTATTTCTATTAGAGAAACAGGGTTATAGCCTCACTGCTATTTATTGAACATAGTTAATGAATATTTTCTACAGGATATATAAATGAGTTTTTCAGAATCAGTACAAATGATGGAGTCTTTTCTTAAACAGGAGAACTGGATCGTTCAGGTATTTGTTGTTGTATTCCTGACAGCATTTATTAACTGGTTACAAAAACGAATTCTTACAAAGTTGATTAACAGGTTAAAAAAGACCTGGACCAACTGGGATCAGGCCTTATTTATCGCTGCCCAAAAGCCAATAACACTATTGATATGGGTACTGGGTTTAACCTATGCCGCAGACATCGTTAAAACACAGACGGATGCGGCTATTTTTGGTGCGATAGAACCAATTAGAGAAGTTGGGGTTATTGTTATCATTGTCTGGTTTCTTGTGCGATTAATATCCAATTCCGAATCAATTCTTCTGGAAAAGAAACAACTAAAAGGCGAAGACTTTGATCAAACAACCGCAGATGCAATTGCAAAATTATTACGTGTCTCGGTCATCATTACCGGCACATTGGTAATATTGCAAACATTGGGATATAGCATTTCCGGGGTATTAGCATTTGGTGGTATTGGCGGTATCGCAATTGGTTTTGCCGCTAGAGATTTATTAGCCAACTTTTTCGGCGGTTTAACCATTTATATGGATCGACCATTCGATGTGGGTGACTGGATACGATCTCCAGACAGAGAAATTGAAGGTTCAGTTGAAAAGATTGGTTGGCGTTTAACAACTATACGCACGTTTGATAAACGACCTTTGTACATTCCCAACTCAGTATTTACGAATATTGCCGTTGAAAACCCACAACGTATGACAAATCGTCGTATCAAGGAAACGATCGGTATTCGTTACGATGATGCAAGTAAGATGCGTGAGATTATTTCTGATGTTAAAAAAATGCTGCAGGAGCATGATGATATTGATAATAACCAGACTTTAATTGTTAACTTTAATGAGTTTGCGGCATCTTCCCTAAATTTCTTTATTTATACCTTTACCAAAACGGTCAATTGGATCGAGTTTCATAAAGTCAAACAAGATGTCATGCTGAAGGTCATTGATATCATTGAGTCGCATGGAGCAGAATGCGCGTTTCCAACAACAACGATGCATATTCCACAAGAGCTGCATATTGCTGACAAGTGAGTTGTTGAATGATGTGGGCCTAGTGCAATAGTTTCAATAAATATTTGTCCACATCATTTGATCAATACGCTCTCATGCTTTGCGTAATGCCATATAGGTTGTAATCTACGAAAATGGAATATCAATTCACAAAAATGCACGGTATTGGCAACGATTTTGTCGTGTTTGATACCTTCTCACAGCCATTATCGCTCTCGCGAGAACAAGTCAGACATATAGCCGATCGTCAATTTGGTATCGGCTGTGATCAGGTGTTGTTGCTTGAGCCACCAAAAAATAACGAGACAGACGTTTGTTACCGAATATTCAATGCTGATGGCGGTGAGGTGATGCAATGCGGTAATGGCGCGCGTTGTGCTGCTGTCTATCTCAGAGAAAAAGGATTGGTGAAAAAAGACAGGATTATTGCCGAAACGGGCGAAGGTCGTCTTGTTTTACGAATTGAGGCCGATGATTGTGTGACTGTCGATATGGGGGTGCCTGAATTTGAACCAGACAAGATCCCATTAAAAGCTGATGAGCAGCTAGATGAATACGAACTGAGTTTAGCTGGCGATGAACTGACTTTTGGTGCTGTCTCATTAGGGAATCCTCATGCCGTCATTGTTGTCGATGATGTCGATTCGGCTCCGGTAAACGTGATTGGCCCTGCTGTGCAGCTGAGTGGCGCATTTCCAGAGAGTGTCAATGTTGGTTTTATCGAAATATTAAATAAGCAAGCATTCAAATTACGTGTTTTTGAGCGTGGTTCGGGTGAAACACTGGCCTGTGGCAGTGGTGCTTGTGCGGCGATGGTTATTGCTTGTCAGCAAGGGTACTTGGAGGGGACAATAGACGCAGAGTTACGCGGTGGTCATCTGACATTATGCTGGGAAGGAGAAGGCGAACCAGTTTATATGACAGGTTCCGCTACAACGGTCTTTGAGGGGAAAATTGAATTATGAGTGGACAGGAAACAGAAAGCCTGGAATCAAACAATCTTACAGAAAGCATGGTGTCTGAGTTTCTAAGGGACAATCCAGATTTTTTTAATAAATACCCGGATATTCTTTCTGAACTAAAAATTCCACATGATCATGGCGCGGCGATATCATTGGTTGAAAAACAAGTCTCCGTATTACGTGAACAAAACCAACAAACACGTAAGCGCTTACATGAACTCATTGAAATTGCGCGTCAGAATGAAGAACTTGCCAGACGCATGCATCAACTGGCATTAACTCTAATGGATGCAGATGATCCTAAAGATATATTTAATACTTTATACGACAATCTGAAAAAGAATTTTCATGCGGATCGAGCCGTCGTTAGATTATTTGCAAAACCCTCTTTCGTAGATAGTTTTGCAACCGATGAATTTGCAGGTTGTGAAACAGCTGAACAATCCTTGTTTAAAAGCATTATTGATAAACGTTTGCCATTAAGTGGGCGTATGAAACGCCAGCAACAAGTATTTTTGTTTGGTGACGATGGTGATGAGATAGCGTCTTCCGTGATGGTGCCATTACATGGTCAAGGATGGGGGGGAATACTCTCAATCGGTAGTTTCGATGCTGAGCGTTTTCAAGCCGGTATGGGTGTTGAATTGCTTGCTAATCTGGGTGAGGTTTTAAGTTTTATTTTGAAGCCCTGGGTTGAAAATCAATAAATTGACTAATTAGTATATGCAATCGTCCGAGACGTTATTGCTTGAGTCTTTTATAAAGACCTTACATCATCTTTCTGAACATACCCGCAGTGCCTATCAACGCGATCTTGCATATCTGCAAGAGTTTTGTGATAAGCAGCATATAAATAAATGGTCTGATCTTGATGGCAGACAAGTTAGAGGCTTTGTTGCCTATCGGCATCGACAGGGTATTGGTGGTCGTTCGCTACAACGTAACCTATCTGCAATTCGGTCTTTTTATCGTTACTTACTAGACGAAGCTAAGGTCAAAAATAATCCTGCAGAAGGTATTGTTGCGCCTAAGACACCGCGTAAACTCCCCAATGTATTAGATGCAGATCAGACCGTTCAACTAGTCGAAATTGATGGGCAAGATGGTTTGGCGATTCGTGATCGTGCCATGCTGGAGTTGATTTATTCTTCCGGATTACGTCTTGCTGAATTGATAGGTATCAATATGGGTGATATTGATTTTAGTGATCGCGTATTGACCGTGACTGGTAAGGGTAAAAAAATGCGTAGTGTTCCCGTTGGGAAGCATGCTATTCAGGCGATTAATAATTGGCTAAAAATAAGACAAGCCATGGTTAATGAAAACGAAGCTGCATTATTTATTAGCCAGCGAGGCAAACGGATCAGCCCAAGATCAGTTCAAGAACGTTTAAAACAATGGGCTATTAAACAAGGTTTACCCAGCCATGTGCACCCGCATATGTTGCGACATTCATTTGCCAGCCATATGTTGGAATCCAGTGGCGATCTACGTGCTGTTCAGGAGTTGCTTGGCCACGCGGATATAAGTACTACACAAGTTTACACGCACCTTAATTTTCAGCATTTGGCACAGGTTTATGACAAGAGCCATCCTCGCGCACATCGTAAGAAATCGGACTGATAGCGTTACTCTACAGTAGGTATTAGCGTGGGCATTAGCCTGCCGCTCATGTACAATTCCGCTTCCCTTATTAGGAGAGAAAACGTGGAACAATATCGAGGCACAACCATCTTATCTGTACGTCGTGACGAGCATGTCGTTATCGGTGGCGATGGTCAGGTATCATTGGGTGATACTGTCATGAAAGGCAATGCACGTAAGGTGCGACGCTTATATAACGAAAAAATAATTGCTGGATTTGCCGGTGGCACAGCGGATGCGTTTACCCTATTTGAACGATTTGAGGCCAAATTACAAAAACATCAGGGAAATCTAATGCGATCTGCTGTTGAACTGGCAAAAGACTGGCGTACTGATCGTATGTTACGTCGACTTGAAGCATTGCTCTGTGTTGCCGATAAAACGAGTTCGCTGATTATCTCCGGTAATGGAGATGTAATAGAGCCAGAAGACCATATTATGGCAATCGGTTCAGGTGGTAATTATGCAAAATCTGCAGCACAGGCCTTATTTGAAAATACCGAGATGAGTGCGCGTGAAATCGTCGAGAAAGGTTTAGGTATCGCTGCCAATATTTGCATCTACACGAATTCCAACTTAACTATAGAAGAACTATAAATAGTTATTCAAAAATAATATTAAACAAACGGATTAAAATGTCAGACTTAACACCACAGGCGATTGTTGCCGAACTTAACAAACATATTATTGGTCAAGACTCAGCTAAACGTGCTGTTGCTATTGCCTTACGTAATCGTTGGCGTCGTGCGCAAGTTGATGAGTCAATACGAAATGAGATTACCCCCAAAAATATACTAATGATTGGACCCACTGGTGTTGGTAAGACCGAGATTGCTCGACGTCTTGCTAAACTAGCGCAGGCGCCCTTTATTAAAATAGAAGCGACGAAGTTTACCGAGGTAGGTTATGTCGGTCGTGATGTCGAATCGATTGTCCGTGACCTTGCTGATATTGCGATTAAACAAACACGCGAAATTGAAATGGAAAAGGTACATGACCAGGCAGATGAAGCGGCGATGGAAAGAGTGCTTGATATATTATTACCGCCAGCTCGAATGATGGGTGAAGATGATCATGAATCAAGTACAAATTCGACACGTGAAAAATTCAGACAAATGATTATCGAAGGGAAATTCGATGAGAAGGAAATTGATGTTGAGTTAAAGGCACCCAGTGTTGGTGTAGAAATTATGGCGCCGCCGGGTATGGAAGAAATGACCAATCAGTTGCAGGGCATGTTTCAGAACATGGGCTCAGGCAAGAAGCAATCACGCAAACTGCTTGTAAAGGATGCCATCAAGTTACTGGCAGAAGAAGAAGCAGCAAATTTATTAAATGAAGATGATATCAAGGCTCGATCAATTGAGAGTGTTGAGCAACATGGTATTGTTTTCCTGGATGAGCTCGATAAGGTTACACGTCGTTCAGAAGCAAGTGGACCTGATGTTTCTCGTGAAGGTGTGCAACGTGATTTATTACCATTAGTAGAGGGTAGTACAGTAACGACAAAATATGGGATGGTTAAAACAGATCATATTTTATTTATAGCCTCAGGTGCATTTCACCTGGCTAAGCCTTCTGATCTCATTCCGGAATTACAGGGACGCTTGCCCATTCGGGTCGAATTGAGTGCCCTAGTCGCAGATGACTTTATACGCATCCTTACAGAACCCGATGCATCATTAACAGAACAATATACGCTATTAATGGCGACGGAAGGTGTCACTATAGACTTTACTGATGATGGTATTCAACGTATTGCTGAAATTGCCTTTCAGGTAAATGATTCTACTGAGAATATTGGCGCTCGTCGTTTGCATACAGTAATGGAACGCTTGCTTGAGACATTGTCATATGAAGCATCAGAAAAAAATGGTGAATCAATTTCAATTGGTGCAAAGTATGTTAATGATCATCTAAATGAATTGGTCGAGGATGAGGACCTGAGTCGTTACATTCTTTAGCTTGGAAAGTAACATTTAAAATTAATAACAATTAAATAAATTATGTCAGCAGCCAAACGAAGCCCGTCTTCAATAAACTTACATCAGAAATCCCGCGTGCTCGAGATCGAATACGATGATGGGGCTAAATTTGAACTGTCTTGTGAATATTTGCGCGTTTACTCTCCTTCTGCCGATGTCAAAGGGCATGGACCAGGACAAGAAGTCTTACAAGTAGGCAAAGAAAACGTCAATATTAACGAGATAGAACCTGTCGGCAATTATGCTGTTAAGCTGGTTTTCGATGATGGCCATAAGACAGGGCTTTATACTTGGGAATATCTTTATGAACTGGGTGAAGCAAAAGATAATTACTGGACAGATTATTTGGAGGCCTTAAAACAGGCCGGACATACACGCCAACTGAATGACTGAGAAAACAACAACAGACTTTGGTTTTGAAAAAGTCGCTACTAAGGAGAAGGCTGGTCGAGTTGCCGATGTCTTCACATCAGTAGCCTCTGAATATGATTTGATGAATGACGTTATGTCATTTGGTGTGCACCGCTTGTGGAAGCGTAAAGCAGTACATTTGTGCGCTATTAGAAAAAACTTTCATGTGCTGGACCTCGCTGGTGGTACTGGTGATATAGCAAGTTTAATCCATAAGCAGTTGGGTGATGATGGAAGGGTGACATTATGTGACATCAATGCCGATATGTTACAACAGGGACGCGACCGGTTTATAGACAAAGGTGTTATCAAAGGTATTGATTATGTTCAGGCTAATGCAGAGTCATTGCCCTTTGAGGATAACAGTTTTGATTGTATAACGATTGCCTTTGGATTACGTAATGTGACTGATAAAGAAGCAGCGTTACGTTCCATGTACAGTAAGCTAAAATATGGATCACAATTAGTGATTCTTGAGTTTTCAAAGGTCGTTATACCGGTGTTGGATAAACTCTATGATGAATATTCATTCAAGTTGATACCGCAGTTTGGTAAAGTCGTTGCTAATGATGAAGCGAGCTATCAATACCTGGTCGAGTCAATCCGTATGCATCCTGACCAAGACACCCTGGCGTCGATGATGATGAAGGTCGGCTTTGAAAAAATTCAATATCATAATCTCACTGGTGGTGTCGTAGCTATCCATCGCGGTTATAAGTTATGAGTGCTGTCATTGATGACAAAGCACCCGCCTGGATAAGACAGGTAACAAAGCTGGTTAATAAGGCGTTGAGTCTCGATGAGGAAACGCTTCATGCATTAGCAAAACTTGAAGGTAAGGTCATTGCATTTGAGTTTAGCAATACCGGTCTGACGGTGTTTTTATTCCCCGCTATTGAAGGCCTTAAAATTAACTCGGCTTATGAAGACAAGGCGGATGTATTAATTAAAGGCACGCCAACAAATTTCATCATGATGTTAGCCTCGTCGAAGCAAGGCAATGCTAGTTTACCAACTGATATGCAAGTGATTGGTGATATCGGTCTTGCCCAACGGTTTCAGTCGATTATGCAAAATATTGAGATTGATCTTGAAGAACCTCTTTCTAAATGGGTTGGTGACAGTGTTGCCTATCAGCTCGGAAAATTTTTTCGTAATACTAGTCGAGTCGCTACTGATGCCGGTAAAACATTAGCACTGGATATGAGTGAATATCTGCGTTTTGAGACTGATATGCTGCCGGATGATTTATTAGTCGAAGAGTTTTGTAACGAAGTCGACATCCTTAGAGAAGATGTAGATCGACTCTCTCAACGAATTAATAAACTTGAAGTAAAATTAAACAAACAAGAGCAGGGTAGTTAGTCTATGGAACAGATACCTCGTTTATTAGCTATTCAAAGAGTATTGATAAAATACGGTCTGGATGAGTTTATTTTTGCCACGCATTTATTTCGACCAGTACGTTTCCTGTTTTATATCTTTCCCTGGAACTGGTTTGGTAGAAAAAAAGAGCCACGTGCGCGACGAATGCGTTTAATGTTGGAAGAATTAGGACCTATCTATGTCAAGTTAGGACAAATATTATCGACACGGCGTGATCTGATACCAGAAGACATTGCGAACGAGTTTGCCAAGTTACAAGATGCTGTTGCACCATTTTCTGGAAAGGTTGCACGCAAGATTATTGAAGATGCCTACGAATGTGATCTCAACGAGGTGTTTCTGGAATTTGATGAGACGCCGTTGGCCTCAGCCTCAGTCGCACAGGTTCATCGCGCAACGCTGAAAGATGGTCGTGATTTTATTATCAAGGTTATTCGCCCTGATATTGAAACCCTTATCCGTAAAGATCTGAGTTTACTGCATCTCCTTGCAGAGAAAGGAGAAAGATATTATCGCAAAGGTAAATCCTTACGGTTCACTGGCGTGGTGGCTGAATTTGAAAAGACGCTGCTGAACGAACTTGATTTACAAAGAGAGGCGGCTAATGCTTCTCAGCTACGTCGTAATTTTGATAAAGAAGATCGATACTATGTTCCAGAGATAAATTGGGAATTAACACGGCGCAATGTATTGGCTATGGAGCGAGTAACCGGACTCTCAGTACGTAATACGGATGAACTAGAAGCCGCGGGAGTTGATTTGAAATGGCTCGCTGAATATGGTGTTGAGATATTTTTCACGCAAGTCTTTCGTGATAACTTTTTTCATGCTGACATGCATCCGGGCAATATCTTTGTGACGCCTGCAGCAGGCGGTATTCCAGCGCAGGTTAAGGTTATTGACTTCGGCATCATGTGTTCATTAACCGAGTTTGATCAACGCTACCTGGCAGATAACTTTATTGCATTTTTAAATCGCAATTATCATCGTGTCGCTGCATTACATATAGAATCAGGCTGGGTGCCAAAAGGGACACGTTTAGACGAACTTGAATCAGCTATACGTACTGTTTGTGAGCCACTGCTCGTTCGACCAATGCATGAAATATCATTTGGTGAGTTATTACAGCGGCTCATTCAAATTGCACGACGATTTAATGTTGAGATCATGCCGCAATTGATCATGTTGCAAAAAACGATCATTAATATTGAAGGCATAGGTAGACAACTTTATCCAGAACTCGATCTATGGAAAACTGCGCGACCGCAACTAGAACGTTGGATGGGTGAACGCATCGGCGCAAAAGGATTATTGAAAGGAGCGAAGCTCAATATCCCGAAGCTTATTGATCGTCTACCTGACTTACCTAATCGAGCGCTTGATGTATTAGATCAAATCCATGATGGCAAGATAGAAATGGAAAACAAATCAGAAGAAATACATCACCTGCGCCAGGAAATGAAGGTCTATAATCGCAGCACGGTAATGGCCGTTGTCGGCTCAGGGTTCTTATTATCTGCCTCGATTATTTATGCGCTTGATAATACAACACATGGTGTCCTTGCATCGGTACCCATTGTCTCCTGGTTATTAGGTTTTTCCGGAATGATGTTGCTATATTTGTCGTGGCAACAGAAGTAATTATTAATTTTGAATATATTATGCTGAGGGGGTTTAAATGAATGGTTTATTTTGGATTAAAACAAGAAAAAATAAAACGATATTAAATAAAAAAGGCTTTACGCTAATTGAACTAATGATAACCGTCGCTATCATTGGAATTCTTAGTACACTTGTTTTACCCGAATATGAACGTTATATAGTGAAAGCAAAAATCTCAGATGGAATGATATTTGCTGAACATTATAAGTTAAAGATAACAGAATATTACGATACAAATGGTCGTCTGCCGTCAGGTAATGCAGAAGCGGGTATTGACCATCCGAATGTTAATGGTGAAATAGTAGAATATATAAGCTGGCACTTACGTAATATAAGCCATACAGGTAATCAAGGTTATATCGGCGTTCAACTTAACCTCAGTAAATTAGGACATTATTCTACCGCTTTTTATTTTTTAGCTGTAGCCGAGTCCAGCGGACTAAAGTGGCGTTGTATTCATCCAAGCGAAATTGGCCATAGTGGTGGTAGTTTTGTTGACAAGAGTTACTTGCCGGCAAGCTGTAAATAAACAGCTCGTTAACAAGATATACAATGCTTAGTCTATTAAGTTATCAATATAATAGAACACAGGGCATGTATGCATTGGTAGCGATTGTTTCCTTATTGTTACGCTATTCCGTCATGATGATGTTCTTATCATGGCAGCAGAAGTAAACCATCAAAATTTCTTAATGAGAAAAGTTTATGCAGCGGAAAGATGTAGAGTTTACAACAGGAGATAACATCACTCTGCGTGGTTGGTTGTATCAACCCGATGATGCTAAGGGTGCTGCCCCGGCCATTGTCATGGCTCATGGTTATTCTGCAGTTAAAGAAATGTATCTTGATAAGTATGGTGAAGTCTTTGCTGCTGCGGGCATGGCCGCACTTGTTTTTGATAATCGTAATTTTGGTGCAAGCGATGGTGAGCCAAGGCAGGAAATTGACCCGTGGCAACAGGTGCGTGACTACCGTGATGCCATCACTTATGTGGGATCGTTAGCCGAGATCGATGAAAATCGCATCGGTATTTTTGGTTCAAGCTATAGTGGCGGGCACGTTCTGGTTGTCGGCGCAATTGATAAGCGTGTTAAATGTGTTGTCTCTCAGGTTCCTATTATCTCGGGGATTGAGAATGCACGTCGGCTGATTCGCGCAGATATTTGGGATGGTCTTCGCGGCATGTTTGATGCTGATCGTGCCGCACGTTATGCGGGAGATGAGCCGGCGATGATTCCGGTAGTTTCTTCACCGGATGAACAACCTCAGGCACCTGCGGCACTACCCACTGCGGATTCATGGCAATGGTTTACAGAAACGCATGATAAACGCGCCCCTTCCTGGAAAAATGAAGTCACACTTCGCTCCGTGGAAATGTTCATTGAATATGAACCGGGAATTTATATACCATCAATCAGCCCAACGCCTCTTTTAATGTTAGTGGCACGCGATGATGTGCTTACTGTTTCTGATTTGGCTTTTGCTGCTTATGAAACAGCGCGTGAACCAAAACAACTCGTCGTGTTGGATGGTGGACATTTTGATGCCTATATCAAATCATTTGATAAATCGAGCTCAGCTGCTAGTGGATGGCTTAGTCAATATCTTTTAAGATAACAACTATAACGTCATCAGGCAGCAATAAAATTAAAGCAACTATTGATATACTAGGAGATATTTTTAATGCGGTTTAGGCATTCTCATATTAGAAAAAGTAATGGTTTCACTCTTATTGAACTGATGATTGCGGTCTCGATAATTGGAATTTTAGCAGCAGTTTCTGCACCTGGTATGCAACGTTATTATTATGAAGCTAAGGCTGCACAATTATTAGTAAATGTACATGAAATTAGACTGTTATATAAAGAGTCTATAGAAATAGAAGGTCTTACTCTTAATTCTGATGTATCTGAATATAAGAGTCCAGGCATGGGAAAAGCACCTCCCGCATTTAGTCAGCATGACCAATTATATTTTGGAGAAGGTATCTTGTTTTGGTCTAATTTGCGTAAAAGGAATGTTCCCAGAAACGATGTTATTAATGTAAAAGATAAGCCGGTGCCTGTGTTATATGCACTGGCTAGAACTGATCACGCAAGAAAATTATTACATGCATTTGATCATATAACGAAGCAAAAACATAATTGGATGATCAAAGACGTCATTATTCTGAGTTTAGAATAATATTAATTTCAATTATCTAGATACATCATTGTGCTTATTAACATTCAGTAAAATTATAAATTTGAGATTATTATGAATAATAAACCTGAAAATAAAGTCAGCTCATCCAGTAGTTGGGGGGAAGATATCGAGCAGGCGATGAAACAAATTGAGAAACCCACATCAAAAACAAAGTCGGTTGTTTCAAAGAATCATACTACACCGCCATGGGTTCTTTTTGTGTCTATTGCCATACTTCTTGTCCTTATTGTGCTTAGAGCACCAAGCTATGTCACCCCTCATCCTGTCGGAAAAAACAGAGATATGGAATCTGGGTCTAGGGTTGCGATGTTAATTGTGGCAGAAGAAATAGAACAGTATCGTCTGGAAAATGGAAAACTACCAAAGGACCTTCCCAGTGATTTGGGTCGTTCGTTGGGTATTGAATACGCGAAGACTAATAATGATCATTTTGAGCTGCAGATGACTTCAAGTGAAGGTCGATTAGTTTTGCGAGATGGTTCTAGTACTATCAGTGTGCTTTAGCATGAAATTCTATGGCTATTAAACAGAATTTAGATTCACCGCATGCTTGGTTAATTAAGCTTATCGGAGAAGAAGTTTACTCGGCAAACCAAGAAAACTTGAAGACGTTATTATCCAGCGATGCCAAAACGGCATGGAAAAAAGTTGCCGCCTTGATTAACGTTACAGAAAAAGAACTTTGTGAAAAAATTGCTAGTAATCTGGGTTACCCAGTCGCATCAAATGATGATATCGATACCGTTGCTATTTCATTAGTCCCCGAGCGCATCGCACGACGATATTTGGTCTGCCCACTAACATGTTCTGGAAAAACATTGACCATCGCGACAGCCACTCCGGTAAATCGCGATATGATTTCTGCGCTTGGATTTACGTCAGGTCATAATATAAAAATATCAATTGCGACACCCAACGATATTGAAGAATGGATAACTATCGGCTATGGAAAACTTTCACGAGATACAGTTTCTAAATCTGCCAACATTCATCCTGACTCTGAATATGGAGGAATGAATAATTTAGAGAGTACCAATACTCAAGTTTCAGATTCGGTTATTGTTCAAATAGTAAATAAAATGATTGTGGAAGCTGCTGAACTCAACGCAAGTGATATACATATTGAGCCCTTTGTAGAGGGGGGGATAGTTCGATACCGGGTGGATGGCTTATTACAACGTATTTCTACGCTACCCGGAGTGGTATACGCACAAATTATGCAGCGTATAAAAGCTGTTTTCAGACTTGATATTGGTACCAAACTTATTGCCCAAGATGGTAGTTCGAGTCTTAAGTCTGGAGACGGTCGTATAGAAATGAGATTATCTGTGCTTCCTGTCAGTGGTGGAGAAAAGGCGGTCATTAGATTAATTACAGACTCATCTGCCAAGTCACTTGATAATTTAGGTATTGCTGAGCAAGAATTAATAAAATTAAAAGATATAATCTCTTATCAATCAGGGGTGTTTCTTGTAACGGGTCCAACGGGCTCGGGAAAAACGTCGACGTTATATGCTGCTCTTAAAGAATTAAATTCGTTTGAACGTTGTTTAGTGACAATTGAAGACCCAGTTGAATATCAAATAGACGGTATTGCCCAGGTTAATGTTAACCAAGCGCAGGGTCTTACCTTTGCAAGTAGCTTAAGAGCATTGCTCCGTCAGGACCCAGATGTGGTATTGGTTGGAGAAATACGAGATGAAGAAACGGCTGAGATTGCATTGAAAGCAGCATTAACCGGGCACTTTGTTTTAAGTACATTACATACAAGAGATGCGGTTACTACAGTGCCCAGATTATTAGATTTAGGTATTAGTGCATCAATTCTTGCAGATGCATTAGCAGGTCTCTCTGCACAAAGGCTGGCAAGAGGTCTTTGCCAACATTGTGCATCAGATGAAGCGGTTGATTCCAGTGAGCTGGAAATAAAGTATAAAAGTATCCATCCATCATCTAGGCTTATACATCCTATTGGTTGTGAACACTGTAACTTCACAGGCTACCAAGGCCGGCTTCCACTGCTTGAATTAGTGTCCACTGATTCTAATTTCGCTGACGCAGTCAGACGAAATGAACCTAAAGAGAAGCTTAAGGAAATTGCGATAGCCTCTGGAATGCGAACATTCTCAGTGCTTGGTAAAGAGGCAATTGATAATGGAAAATCATCAGTTGACGAAATATATCGTGTACTAGGCCAAGATATTTTTAAATGAATCTTAAGGGGTCTTCGTCTATTTCGACAGATAAGCAATCATGAATTTTGTCACATCATTTATCTTCGAAATAAGTAATTTATACCCGTTTTACGAAAGCGAAAGGAATAAATTGAAGTTTATCTCTCTCGATTTGGAAATCGTTTAAACATTTTATATACGGATTTTTTAAATCTAGACTGTATTTTTTCTGGACTTTGTAGCGCTCGATCATCATCGAAGATGACCTCTTCTGCAGAACCTATCCAAAGTGTTTTGTTCCTATGTAAATCATGCGCATGTATTATTAATGTTCGTTCTGGAATCAGTTCTATTCTTTCGGCCAATACTTTACTGTGGTTAATCCTGGGTGCATGTAGCATGGCTTGCTCCCTAATATGTATAGCATAGCCAATTTGAAGTTCGCATTGATAGTTTGGAACTTCAGTGTAATTTTTTTCTTGCATAGTGCTGGCGATATCTGTTTTTAGCCACTTTTCCAGATCGGGATGTATTGTGATTATATGCTGACTTTCTATATCATCCATTGGGTAGAAGCAGTAATTAGATAAACTACCGATATCACTTTTGGGTGCCAGATGCGACTTTATAATCAGTTCTGGAAAAACGGTATGATCATCAGCAAAAACTGATAAAGGCAACAGTAAGCCGGATACAAAAGTCATGATTTTTAGATGATTTAATTTCACTAAACAGTCTCCGAGTTAAATACATAAACCAAATGACATTTTACGGGCTTTTCTTTGGCAATCATACCAAATCATGAAAAGCAGAAATTAATATCGAACTTACAATTGGTAAACGAATTTGATTAATATATTCAATATTCAACTGGCAACAGGTGAAGGGGAATGGCAAAATATTATGATGAACCTGAAACAAGCACTAATAATAATGTCCTTCTTACTGTCTTTTTCAGTAATCGCTGATGAGGATAAACTAACGACATTCGAACTAAACAAAAAACTGTTAGCGTTTAGCGATAACTACCAAGAAGCTATTGCTGAAGTAACTGACAAGATCATTGCTGAAGGCATCGACCCGAAAGCACGAACGATGTATCACACCGTGAAGCTCTTTTATGTCAACTCGGCAATCAGTATTGCCATCGAGTCCGATGCGATTCATCAGTTACTTGACATGATAGTCATGCTAAGACTTCAGCGCCTCGTATGGAAAAACGTTAGCGATGAAACCTTGGCAACAAAGGATCAGGCTAAGCGTATTTTATTAGAGTTAGATAAGTTAGAAGTCCAGTTACATAAATTAGCCACGCGTGTCTTTACTTATGCAGACATTAATACGGTTGTCTCACTTGCGGAAAATTGGAAAAAAGATAACCCAGAACGTAACTATGTCGCCTTTGTCCGGTTTCAGAATTTTGCTAATTCTGAGGGCAAAGCGAAGATTGATAAAATACTGAGTAAAGGTGGTTTATTTTCCTCGATTTCTGAGGTCAATTACGAAATCGAAGAGAGTCGATTTGCGATTGAGCGCGCCATGTTTATGGCTAACCGTATGCCTATTCTGCTTGAATGGCAGGCCGAACTTTTTTTATATAAATCACTGTCTACCGAAGAAATAACACAGACGCTGGAACAAACACAACGATTAACCGAATCTGCAGAACGTATTAGTTTATAGATCGATCAATTGCCTGAAGATATTCAGATCTTATTCGACAAGAATTCAAAACCGGTAGAAGCTATCACTCATAACATTGCCAAAACCTCAGAGAATCTGAAATTTATTTCCGATCAGTTATCACCGATGCTCCTTTCGCAAGATGACGAAGAGCACGAGGAAATAGATTTGAAGCAGGTTAAATTAATATTTGAGGATGCCTTGACAACATCAAAGCAACTTCTCTTGATTACCGAAAGTCTAAATAAATTTAACTATGATAGTGAAGTCGCTAAAAACCTGTCTGGTCTAGTAGCGAAGCAACTTACTCAGGCCGACAACATATTGGCTAAGAGGATGGCGGATTTGGACAGTCGGCTTATCAATCATCGTGAATTGATCTTTGATCGTATATTTATATTGCTGATGGCCTTTTGTATCGTATTCCCCGTAGTGTTTTTTACTGGGTATCTATTGACTCGACGCCACATCATTAAGTTTGGAAAGAAGGTTGCAGATGACAAAAGCTAGACTTAATGAAAAATCATCAAATAGACTCTCTATGTACATCAGCAGCGCAGCAGGTTTCCTTGAGGCCGCTAACGACAGCTATCTCTGCGTGTCCATAACAGGTCAACAATGGATACGGCTTCGAGTTCTTCACAGCCTCTGTTTTGTGTGTAGGTAACTGCGGTAAAATTGCATATGCAATAGGTCCGAGACGTGCCAATAACATCAAGTCATGTTCATATCGATATCGAATATCATCGATGATGATGGAGATTGCAGCTTGTTCTGCAAAGACAGGATGCGTAATAAAACTGCTGCTTATAAGTTATAATAAAGTCAGGTTTTTGTTTAAATGAAGCATGTCCATGCGCATAACATCATCCTGTTTTTTTCAAATGTATCGCCAAGCCTTTTAGTACGTTTAATGCTTCATAAAGTTGATAGTCTGTTTCAGCGAGAGAAGGCTCGTTATTTTTCTCTTTTTTCTTTGCCTTAGTCTCTTTTGATTTCTTTGTGTTATCTTTCTCGTCTTCTTTCATACCATTATCAAGATGACCGGTTAAATCAGATTCTTTGATTCGAGCTGAAGAATTTGTCGCTGTGCTGTCAATACGAATATTTTCTATGATGATGTCAGGCTCAATACCTGATGCCTGAATAGAACGACCTGATGGAGTGAAATAACGTGCTGTGGTTAATTTTAATGCCGCTTTGTCATTCATTGGCAAGATAGTTTGTACTGAACCTTTCCCAAAGGTACGTTCGCCCATGATGATTGCGCGATCATGGTCTTGTAAGGCGCCAGCAACGATTTCAGATGCTGATGCTGAGCCACCATTAACCAGAACGATGATGGGGGCATCTTTTAGCATGTCTGTCGGTTTTGCAGTAAATCTGAGTTTTGAGTCTTTAATGCGACCCTCGGTATAGACAATCAAGCCGCTATCGAGAAACAGATCAGAGACGCCTACAGCTGCGTTTAGAATGCCGCCAGGATTGTTTCTCAGGTCTAGTATTAAACCACTCAAGCCATTGTCATTTTCTATTTTTAGTTTTTCGAGTGACTTGCGCAGATCTTCTGCAGTATGCGTTTGAAAGTTTGATACACGTATATAGCCATACCCTGGTTCCAGAATTTTACCACGGACACTCTTAACGGTAATGACATCGCGCGTTATCGTAATCTCCATGGGTTTGTCTCCACCCTCTCTTACAACAGTAATAAGGATATCGCTGCCTGGTTTACCACGCATTAATTTAACAGCATCATTCAAAGCCATGCCTTTAACAGACTTTTCATCCAGTTTAATGATTAAATCACCCGCTTTAACTCCTGCACGTTGTGCCGGGGTGTCGTCTATGGGCGATATGACTTTGATAAAACCATCTTCCATACCGACTTCAATACCGAGTCCGCCGAATTCACCTGACGTCCCTTCTTGAAGATCTTCGTAATGTTCTTTGTCAAGATAAGCTGAATGCGGGTCCAGTCCTTCCAGCATCCCGCGTATTGCATTCTCTATTAATTCTCTATCATCAATAATTTCTACATAGTCATTCTTAACTTTAGCAAAGACTTCAGTGAAAATGCGCAGCTCATCTAATGGCAGGGTGTCTGCCTCATTATCTTGTTCAGTGTTTGCAATTGCAGCTGTTGTCAATGACAACAATAGGGTGATGGTGAAATTTTTCAATAGTGACATTCTTTGCTCCATGTAGACTGACATGCGTGAACTATCTTGATTGATTAATACTTAACAAGTTCATTACGCTGCTTATGGTTAAGCATAACCGCGCTCAGCTGTATAAGACAAGCCGATAATGACTATCGTTTACACCAAAGTGATGGGTTTAGCGGTTCTGCCCCTTTTCTGATCTCAAAATAAAGTGCTGTATCTCTTTGGCCGCCACTGTCTCCGACGGTTGCAATCGTTTCACCAGCAAGCACCCAATCGCCGGTATTCTTCAAGAGGTTTTGATTGTGGCCATACAGACTCATAAAGCCATCACCATGGTCGATAATGATTAATAAACCAAGGTTACGAAACCAGTCGGCAAAGACTATTTTACCGGTACTGATAGACACCACGTTGGTCCCTGCTTCTGCATCAATAAGGACCCCTTGCCATTTGAGATCGCCACCTTTCTTTTTAGCACCATATCTCTTTAGTAGTTTGCCTCTTACTGGCCAGGTCAACCTGCCTTTAAGGCTATTGAAGGGGGGCATGTCCTCAAACATTTCTATGGTTACTGCTTTTTCTTTTTTTAATCCCTGGAACAACACTCCGAGTTCACGCTCGTTTTCTTGTAGTGTCTGCAGTTCGACTCCCTGTTCAGCAATATATTTTTGCAAACGTGTGCTGATATTACGACGAGTTGCACGAAATTGGTGGAAATCACTCAATTTGGATTCATAACTGGATTTCAATTCTTCAAGCTCTACCGATTCATCTTTGATAGTGGTTTGAACCTTCTCGAGGTTGACTAAGGTTTGTTTTACCTGCTTGATGCGCTCAGAGCGTGCTCGGTTGTGATAATCATAGTAAGCCAGTGCTCGACCGACTAAGGCAGGGTCTTCCTGATTGAGGATCAGTTTTATATAGTCATAACGACCAACCTGATAGGCTGATCGAATTTGATGGGTTAGCTTCTCTTTTTCTTTCTTGAGCGCTGCATCATGATCAGCTTGCTTGAGCAACAGCGCTTCGAGCTCAGCATTCTTTTTTGAGATATTTGCTTCAATATTATGCAGTCGCGTTAATGTCTTCGCAGTACTCACTTCATTCTCGCGCAATTCTTGTTGTAATTTATCCGTTTCATCCTGCGCGGATTTAATGCGGGTCTCTACATCTTTAATACGTGTTCGAATGTCTTCTAATTCTGTGGCCTTTGCAGCATTGGCTTCATCAGCAGCTAGCGCCAGGTTATAGCTGAAACAGCTAAGAAGAAATATTGAACAGATGAAAGGGGTTACTTTGTCAGCAAAATGATTCATGTGTAATTCACTTGCCGATAACTGCGGGTGTGTCCTTTTCCTCTAATCGTAATAGTGACTTGCCGGTCATCTCTTCGGGTTGTGGGATTCCCATGATCTTGAGCATAGTCGGGGCAATATCAGACAAGGACCCGGTGCCTGGGAGAAATTCCGCCTGTCTGCCAATATAAATAAGAGGTACAAAGTTATTGGTATGTGCCGTATGCGCCTGAGATTTAACCTTCTCAGTGGTATAGGCCTTTAATTGTTCCGCATTACCATGATCGGCAGTGATAATGATCTCACCACCGACTTTTTGCGTAGCCTCAATAACCTTGCCAAGACATTGATCAATTGTTTCTATTGCTGAGATGGTCGCTTTGAAGTCACCGGTATGCCCAACCATGTCGGCATTTGCGTAGTTACAGATGATGGCATCATATTGCCGACTGTCAATCGACTCGATTAGACGTTTAGTGATTTCATCCGCGCTCATCTCTGGTTGCTTGTCGTAGGTCTCGACGTGTGGTGAAGGTACCAAAATACGGTCTTCACCTTCGAAAACACGTTCTTCACCGCCATTGAAGAAAAAAGTGACGTGAGCGTACTTCTCTGTCTCAGCGATGCGAAGTTGTTTCAAGCCAAGATTAGCAATGTACTCACCAAAGACATTGGACATGCTGACTGGCGGGAAAGCGACTGGGAATTCATAATTGGCTTTATACGAGGTCAGGCTGATAAAGGCGGAGAGTTTCGGAACCCGCTCTCGTTCGAATGCTTTGAACTCCGGTTTGGTGAACGCCCGTGCCAATTGCCGGGCACGGTCCGCACGATAATTGGCAAAGACGATAACATCACCATCATCGACAGTGATCGGTGGCTCACCTGATTTTGTAATGGCCGTTGGTCTAATAAATTCGTCCGATTCACCTCGAGCATAGGCCATATCAACGGCGATGAATGGGTCGACCGAGCGATATTCTGCTTTGCCTTGAGTGATAAGGTCGTAAGCCAGCTTAGTGCGATCCCAGCGTTTGTTACGGTCCATTGCATAATGACGGCCAATTATGGATGCGAATCGTCCGACACCCAATTCCTTAATTTTCAGCTGTGCGTTATGAATCGATTCTTCTGCACTTTTTGGTGGTGTATCTCTACCATCGAGAAAAGCATGAAGGTAAATTGTTTTTACGCCGCATCGGTTGGCCAATTCCATTAATGCATAGACATGCTCTTCATGGCTGTGCACACCACCACTGGAGAGTAATCCGAGTAAATGAACCGCTTTATTATTTTCTGCGGCATTTTTGAATGCGGCATTCAGGTTTTCATTATTATAAAAACTGCCATCCTCCAATGCTCGGGTAATGCGCGTGAATTCCTGGTCTACTATTCGGCCTGAACCAATATTCATGTGGCCCACTTCAGAATTACCCATCTGTGCAGCAGGTAGTCCAACATCTATGCCTGATGCGCTTATCAGCGTGTGTGGGTAATTCTCCCAGATCCGTTCCCAGGTGGGTTTATTGGCGGAATAGATGGCATTGTAGACGGTATTATCGGTATGGCCCCAGCCATCCAAAACTATCAGAATTGTTGGTTTATGACTTACTTGCATTGAAGGTTCTATTGGTGATTACTAAAAAGTGAACGGATTTTGAGGTGACGGCAATTTTTGCAATTTCAAGATGAAATATCGATAATAAATGTGGCAGATATATGTAATCGGGCAATAACCCTAAAATCTCCGTTTTCAGTGCGCGGATATTAGCATGAAACCTGACAAGACTTAACATTAATCAATAATACAGATTGAATTGCCTATAACTGTTTTTTCAGCGGGCGATATAACGTATTATTCAGCCCTAATTTAATACTGCCAGCGCAAGAGATTACTGAATGGAACAACTCCCCGAATTTGTGGGCAACCACCTGTTTTTATTTTCACTATTAGTTTCCATATTAATGTTATTAATCTGGAATTTATTTGGTGATATGTTGAGTGGCGTAAAATTACTATTACCTGTTGAAGTGACACAACTCATCAATCGTGAAGATGCCAAAGTGGTCGACCTACGACCTCAAAAGGATTTTGAGAATGGGCATATTATTGATGCAATCAACATCAGTGCCGATCAGTTATCAGGGCAGTTAGACAAACTGAAAAAACACAAGGATAAAGGTATTGTCTTTTGTTGTGCTTCTGGCGCTGTTTCTACAAAAGAGGCACGTAAATTAATGCACGAAGGGTATGAAAAAATTTACAGTCTTAAAGGCGGCATAGTTTCATGGCAGAGTGCAAACCTACCTTTGACTAAAGGGCTTAAATAAAGTTAAAGAATTCTAACAAATTTTAAAAAAGAACAGGAAAAAATCATGGCAGAACAAGACGAACAACAAGTACAACAAGGCAACGGTCCAGAGGATGCACAGTTTTTAGTGCAAAAGGTCTATGTAAAAGATATTTCATTTGAAACACCGACCACACCGGAAATATTTAAGATGGAGTGGCGACCTGAAGTTGAAATGAATATGACCAATAAGGCCACCCCCATCGGTGATGATCATTTTGATGTGGTGTTGACGGTTACTCTTACAGTTAAGGTCGGTGATAAAGTGGCCTATCTGATTGAAGTCAATCAAGCGGGTATATTCATGATCAGGAACCTGCCTGCAGATGTTATTGATCGTATGTTGGCGATTGTCTGTGCCAATATTCTATTTCCTTTTGTACGTGAAACAGTTTCAGATGTCGTGACGCGTGGTGGTTTTCCACAGTTATTGCTGGCACCGGTAAACTTTGATGCCTTGTTTGAACAAGAACAAGCCGAAGCCAAGGCACAGCTAGAAGCAGCCGCACAAGCTAATGCAGACATAACGCATTAATTCATAATGACCAAGCAGTCAGTGTTAGTTCTCGGAGCAGGTTCCTGGGGAACTGCATTGGCGCTGGCGTTAGCGCGGCAACAAAACACGGTCTATCTATGGGATATCAATTCAGATTTAATAAAGAATTTAAAGTCTGAAAAAACGAATACACGTTATATTCCGGGTATCCCATTCCCGGAAAATCTAATCCCGGTTGAATCTATTGATCAAGTTCCTCCGGGAACCAAGATGTTTGTTAATACGGTTCCTTGCCATGGTTTACGTGGCAGTTTGCAATTGTTGAAATCATTTTCTGATGTTCATGTCTGTATTGCCTGTAAGGGCTTTGAGCCAGGCACGCAGAAATTCAATCATCAAGTCGTTGAAGAAGAATTACCTCAAAGTGCTATTGCCATACTCTCCGGTCCGTCCTTCGCGAAAGAGGTTGCTGCCGGTTTACCGACTGCCGTGACCATTGCGGCACAAGATCTTGCCGTTGCACAAGCCTTTGCGGGTTTATTTCACAGCGATGTGTTTCGTATCTATACCCATAGTGATGTTATCGGCGCACAGGTCGGCGGCGCGGTAAAAAATGTAATGGCAATTGCCGCAGGTATTGCCGATGGTTTAGGGTTTGGTGCGAATACGCGAGCAGCATTAGTCACTCGTGGACTGGCCGAGATCATGCGTCTGGGTTTGGCCATGGGTGCGAAACAAGAAACATTCATGGGGCTCGCGGGTTTGGGTGATCTGGTTTTAACCTGTACCGACAATCAATCACGTAATCGTAGTCTGGGATTATTATTAGCCGAAGGTTTATCGATTCAGGAGGCCAGCGATAAGATTGGTCAGGCTATTGAAGGCCTGAAAACAGCTAAAGAAGTAGCCGAATTGGCAAAAAAGTATGAGATTGAAATGCCGATTACTGAACAGGTCAACAATGTATTGCAGTCCCTATGCTCTCCACATGAGGCGGTGAAAAATCTTTTGAGGCGTGAACAGGTTAGCGAAGTTTAACTTATTGATATTAATTAACCTCGCAGATTCCCAAAGCTCGATATGTCCATGACATAGGGTTAGCACTTCCCGATTAGTATTGTAAGTCTGAAAAATAGGTTTAACTTTGATAGTCATAAATCAGACAGGAGGTTAAATTGAAAATAAAATGCATCATTATTTTTGCACTCTATACCTGTCTGCTTGCCCCCGTTTTTTCTGATGATTCAATGCAACTTGTTTCACTACAACCTCAAAATGAAACCGAGCTAATTACAAATTTACTGGCTTGGTTAGACAAACAATATATCTTTCCAGATACAAATGTTGTTCATCCACAAATTCAGTTTGCTGATGCGCATACTCTATGTCATACATCCCTTGGGGATAATTACACAATGCACCAAATTTCCTGTAAGGACATCGCGGGTTTATACAACAATGAAAGTAAAACGATCTATATTAATCAAAGTATTTATATCACTACCATGACTGGTAAGGCAGTAGTATTGCATGAGTTGGTACATCATCTTCAATTTGAGTTCGGTTATACGAATAACATGAAAAACATACTGTACGTCGTCAAAACCTTTTGGACAAAGAGCTGTATAAGCTAAGAGACAGTTCTGTTCATCGGGTTAGTTAATATGTTGTTTATCGTAATGCATTTGTCGTCTCATCGCTAACGTGTTTTGTTTAA
>Ga0209630_10000185_pt1 | contig 70886 bp, 74 predicted proteins | sample COG_01_FD_184745 | JGI IMG/M metagenome (GOLD analysis project Ga0209630, IMG submission 184745) | Pelagic Microbial community sample from North Sea - COGITO 998_met_01 (SPAdes) (version 2) | ecosystem: Environmental > Aquatic > Marine > Neritic zone/Coastal water | place: Helgoland, sampling...
GATCTAGGCCTCCAGCGCCGCGGTCGGCAGGATCGCCTGCAGCAGCAGCAGCACCATGATCGCGAGCAGCTGGCCCGAGATCAGCGTGACATATTGGAAGGACGAGAAGAAGCCGCGCCGGTTCTTGCCGGCCATTTCCGACAGATAGGTCGCACTGGCGCCATATTCGCCGCCGACCGACAGCCCCTGCATCAATCGCGCGAGCACCAGCAGCCCGGGCGCGGCGACGCCGATCGTCTCGTAACCGGGCGTGCAGGCGATGATGAGCGAACCGAGGCACATCAGCGTCACCGACAGCGTCAGCCCCGCCTTGCGGCCATGGCGGTCGGCATAGATGCCCATGATCCACGCGCCGACCGGCCGCATGATGAAGCCGACCGCGAACACCGCCGCGGCGCTGAGCAATTGCGCGGTCTGGTCGCCTTCGGGAAAGAAGTGCGGCGCGAAATAGAGCGTGAAGGCGGAATAGACGTACCAGTCGAACCATTCGACCATGTTGCCGGTCGATCCGCCGATGATCGATTTCAGCCGGTTGTCGCTGCGGGGGCCGGCCCCGGCGGGCGGTGGCGTGGACGGCGCTGAGGCCAAATCGTGTCTCCGGTCATGGTGCGAATCCGCGGGAGAATGGCGGATCGGGGCAAAAATGTCAGAGTAATTTCCTCGTTCGCTTTCCGGACTTTAACCGAAAGATCGCGATCGGGCCGGCATCGACGGGCGCTTGCGTCCGCGGCGGATGTGGCGGACAGGCGCGCGGGGCGGCAGTCCCGCCGCCGCCGACCATGGACCCGAGGAGACCGCATATGGCCAAACGTTTCTGGGCGCAGCTGATCGAGATGGACGAAGAGATCGCTGCGGCGAGCATTCCCGGCGTCAGCGACCATGAGAGCGCCGCCGACGCGCTGGTCACCGATTTCGTCGGCGCGATGGGCGGCGAGATCACGCAGGGCGCGGTCCGCGTCTGGATCGAGGGCGGCGGGCCGGAGAAGGTGTACGACTGGACCGCCGAATTCGACATGCCCGACGGATTCGACGCGAACGACGACGAGGACATCGAGGTCGAAGGCGAGATCGTGCTGATCGAGCGCGTCTGACCGCCGCGCCCTTTCGGACACGAGAAACGTCCGGACAAAAGAAAGGCCGATCGAGGAACGACCGGCCGGAAAGTTTTTAGGAGAGGATGCCTGAAAGGCACCGTCTTTGTGCGGCGCAGCATCACGCCGTGCAATTGCAAATTAAGCACGTCACGCGTGCAGGAAATGCAATCGCCCTGCCGCCGCGCCGGAACGGCTGATCCGGCCCCGCGCTTCGGCTAGACGGCGGGGCGATGGCGCAGCGTCGATCCTCCCCTCCCCGCCAGCGGAGCCGCCGCCGCGCCCGCCGCGACCTGTCGAGCGAACGCTGGCTGCTGCTGCTCGGCATCGTCACGCTGATCGCGATCGTCGCGGGGACGATCGGTCCCTGGCCGGTGATGGCGCCGGCGGACGAGGCAAGGCCGATGACGATGGCGCAGGCGCGCGCCTCCAATGCCGCGGTGCCGATCGACCTCGGCCGGCGGCTGCGCGCGGCGCGCTACCGCTTTCGCGGCGGACCGGCGGCGCGCGAGCAGGCGATCGAATGCCTCGCCACCGCCGCGCTGTACGAAGCGGGCGACGACCGCCGCGGCCAGCGCGCCGTGATCCAGGTGATCCTCAACCGCGTCCGCGCGCCGGGTTTCCCCAAGACGATCTGCGGCGTCGTCTATCAGGGATCGGGCCGGACCAGCGGTTGCCAGTTCTCCTTCACCTGCGACGGATCGTTCCGCCGCCGCCCGGTGCATGTCGGCTGGGGCGCGGTGCGGCGGATGGCGCGCGCCGCGCTGGCCGGCGCGGTCTTCGCCGAGGTCGGCCGCGCGACGCATTACCATACCGACTGGATGGTCCCCTATTGGCGCGATTCGCTGGTCAAGGTCGGCCGGGTCGGCACGCATCTGTTCTACGTGCGCAGCTGAGACGCGACGGTTGCGCCGGGGATGATGTCGCCGGCGATCGGACGTCATCCGGCCCAAAAACGCAAAAACCCCGCTAAGCCATTGGCCTAGCGGGGTTTTCGATGGTGGGCGTGGCAAGGATTGAACTTGCGACCCCTGCGATGTCAACACAGTGCTCTACCACTGAGCTACACGCCCGCCGGAGGTGGGCCATTAGCCGGGCTTATCCGGGCTGGCAAGCGGTCAATTCGGTTTCGCGTCAATTCAGGCCGCTGGCGTTGCCCATCTCGAAAACGCGGTCGACCTCGGCGACGAGGTCGCGAAGGTGGAAGGGTTTGGAGAGGACGCGGGCGTTGGGCATCTCGCGCCCCGCCTTCAGCGTCACCGCGGCGAAACCGGTGATGAACATGACGCGCAGCCCGGGCACCATCTCGCCCGCTCGGCGCGCGAGTTCGATGCCGTCCATCTCGGGCATGACGATGTCGGTCAGCAGCAGGTCGAAGGATTCGGTCTCGAGCAGCGGGATGGCGGCGGTGCCGCGATCGACCGCGGATACCGCATAACCGGCACGCTCCAGCGCGCGGGTCAGATATTCGCGCATGACCTGGTCGTCTTCGGCCAGCAGGATTCGGATCATCGCTCTGTCGGTCCCTATTCGCAACGGCCTTCGTCTATGACCGGCAGGTGTAAAGAATTCCAGCGCACCGAACGCGCAAAACGGCTAAGGCGTGCCACAGATGGACGCTTCCTTCGAACGGATCGGCGGACCGGCGGCCGACGACGCCCCCGCGAGCCCCGTCATCGTGTCGGTGCCGCACGCCGGGCGCGACTATCCGCTCGCGCTGCGGACCGCGCTGCGCCTGCCCGAAGCGGCGCTGACCGTGCTCGAGGACCGCTATATCGATCTGGTCGCGCAGGACGCGCGGACGGTCGAGACGATGCTGGTGCAGCGCCGCGCCCGCGCCTGGATCGACCTCAACCGCGGCGAGGGCGAGCGCGATCCCAAGGTCGACGAGGGTGCCCGCCCGCAGGCGCAGCCCGCCCCCTCCCCCAAGATCCGCAGCGGACTGGGGCTGGTGCCACGGCGCGCGGGCGCGGCGGGCGACCTGTGGCGGCGGCGGTTCAGCGCGGCGGAGGTCGAGGCGCGGATCGCGCAGGACCATCGCCCCTATCATGCGGCGCTGGCGGCGCTGCTGGCGGCGGCACGGGCACGGTTCGGCATCGCGGTGCTGATCGACGTCCATTCGATGCCGCCGCTCGGCACGCAGGCGCAGGTGGTGATCGGCGACCGGTTCGGCCAGGCGGCGGGCAACCGCTTCGTCGCGCGGCTGGAGGCGGAGGCGGCGGCGTTCGGGGTGCGCGCGGCGCTCAACACGCCTTATGCCGGCGGCCATGTCCTCGATCGGCATGCGGCGCCGGGGCGGAACGTGCATGCGATCCAGATCGAGATCGACCGCGCGCTCTACCTCGATGCCGCACTTGACCGCCCCGGGCCCGGCATGGCGCGGACGGCCGCGCTGCTGCGGCGGATGCTGGCGGCGGTGGAGGACGAGGCGCTGAGCGGATCGGGGGCGGGCCTCGCCATCGCCGCCGAATAGGTACGCCGATAAAAAAACCACCCCGTGCATGAAGCACGAGGTGGCCAAGGTTCAGGGAGGAGGCGCACTGAAAGTGCGCCATACGGGCTCGCGAAAGGGGGGACACGAGCGCCGTACACAAGCTAAATAAGTGAGCGGCGTTTTGGTTCAACCCCCGCGCCGCCGGGCGTTGCTTTTTTCCGATCGAGCTGCCCGATGCGGGTGCTTGCGGTGATCTTCGATCAGCGGCCGAGGATCGGCGCGATACGGACCAGCACCGAATCGCGCAGCAGCAGATGGTGACGCAGCGCCGCTGCGACATGCAACACGACCAGCGCCGCCATCACCCAGCCGAGCGGCCCGTGCGCGGTGCCGCCGAGGTCCGCCAGCGGCTTGCCGACCGGCAGCGTCGGGATGTCGAACAGGCCGAACCACAGGAACGGCCGGTGCGGGCCGGGGCCGGACACCATCAGCCAGCCGCTCAGCGGCAGCGCGATCATCAGCAGGTACAAGGTCCAGTGCGTCGCATGGGCGACGCCCTTTTCCCACGCCGGGGTGCCGGCGGGCAAAGCGGGCGGACGATGGGCGATGCGCCAGGCGATCCGGCCGGCGGTGAGGAGCAGCACGGTGAGGCCGATCGCCTTGTGCGCGCCCATCAGCGCGCGCAGCGCGGGGATCGCATCATGGCCGATGCCGATGACGAGGTTGACGATGACGAGGAGCGCGATCGTCCAGTGGAATGCGATCGCGACGCCGGAATAGCGTTCGCCGCGGGGAAGTCCTGCCATGCCGGGCCCTTTGTCGTGAGGCCGCGACCGTCCCCCGCGCGCGCCGCCGGGTCAAGGCAGGATCGCTGCCGGAACGGACCCGGGGGCACACCGCCCCCGGATCGCCGGATCAGCCGAGCTGCGGCTGCGGCACCTTGCCGAGCTGCGCCTGGCGCGCGAAGATCTCGCGCATCAGCGACAGCGAGAAGAGGTGCGCATAGAGCAGCGGCAGCATGCCCGACTGCGACATCTTGCGCAGCTGGTCGCCGCGCAGGCCCGACAGCTTTTCCTCGTTAATCATCTGGAAGCCGCGGTAGATGAACGGCTGCTGGCTGTCGTCGATCTGGATGGTGACCTCACCCTCCATCAGCAGGTCCTGCTCGCGCAGCTCGTTCATGAACGCCTGCGTCCGCGCGCCAGCCTGTTCGAACTGCTCGGCGAAATCGAGGATCGCCTTGGTCGTCTGGCTCGGCTGGCCGCCCTCGAACAGGGGATCGCCGTCCTCGAACGCACCGATCGCTTCCGACGTCGGGTCGAAGCACAGCGACAGCTCGTCCGCGTCGGGACGCAGGCGGGCGAGCATGTACGGATAGCGGCGGATATAGGCGGGAACGTAGAAGTTGGTTTCGGTCAGCTTGCCGTCGTCGCCCATGAAGACGTTGACGCCTTCGTTGAGGCCCATCAGGCCGAGCGGGATGGCGTCGTCGCCGACCGAGAAGACGATCGGCATGTGACGCTGCACCAGCGGGAATTCGTCGGTGGTGATCGGGATCGCATGCTGGCCGATCAGGAACGGCGCGCTGTCCTGCTGGCGGACGCGCCAGGTCGCATGCGTTTCGCTCGAGAGCGGCTCCAGGCCGTTGTAGAACAGGGGAAGCGGCGCGCTGGCCATCGGAACTCTCTCCGTATGCGGGTGTTTTGCGGCGCAGCCGCGGTTGGCGCGCTGCTCTATTGGGCGGGAGCGCCCGGCGCAAGCGCGACGAGCTTGCCCGGGTTGAGGATGCCGAGCGGGTCCATCGCCGCCTTCACCGCACGCAGCGCGGTCAGCCGCGCCGGCGACGACAGCCGTTCGAGCTCGCCGAGCTTCATCTGGCCGATGCCGTGCTCCGCCGCGATCGAGCCGCCGGCGGCGATGACGAGGTCGTCGACGAAGCGCGTCACCACCGGCACGTCCTCGGCATACCAGCGCACGGGATCGGCGCCGGGGGCGCTGCGGACGTGGAAGTGGATGTTGCCGTCGCCGAGATGGCCGAAGCCGCTGGCATGCGTGCCGGGAAAGCGCGCCTCGCACGCCGCCGCCGCCTCGATCATGAAGCGCGGCATCGTATCGACCGGCACCGACAGGTCGTGCTGCGACGCCGGGCCGAGCGCGCGTTCCGAATCGGAGATCGATTCGCGGATGCGCCAGAAGGTCGCCGCCTGCGCCTCGCTCGCGGCGATCGTCGCATCGGCGATCAGCCCGTCCGCCAGCGCCTCGCCGAGCAGGCGCTCCATCAGCGCCGCGCCGGCATCGTCGGTGTGTTCGATCAGCAGATGCCAGGCGTGGTCGCCCGCCAGCGGCGCGCGGATGCCGGGCACATGCGCCAGCACCGCGGCGAGCGATTCACGCGGCAGGATCTCGAAGCTCTCCAGCGCCCCGGTCGCGTGCTGGAAGCGGCGGAGCAGCGTCAGCGCCGCCTGCGGGTCGGGCGTCGCCGCCCAGGCGGTGGTGCGCGTCGCCGGCACCGGCACCAGCCGCAGCGTCGCCGCGGTGACGATCCCCAGCGTCCCCTCCGCCCCGACCAGCAATTGCGTCAGGTCGTAGCCGCGATTGTCCTTCTTGAGCGCCGCCAGCCCGTCATGGACGCTGCCGTCGGCCAGCACGACCTCCAGCCCCGCAACGAGGCCGCGCATCGATCCAAAGCGCAGCACCTGCGTGCCGCCGGCATTGGTCGAGACGAGGCCGCCGACGGTCGCATTGCCCTTCGCCCCCAGCGTCAGCGGGAAACGGCGGTCGACCGCCAGCGCGGCATCGTGCAGGTCGGACAGGATCACCCCTGCCTCCGCCACCGCGAGGCCCGCCCCGGCATCGACCGAGCGGATCGCCTGCATCCGCCGCAGCGACAGGATCAGCGCCGATCCGTCCGCGGGCGGGGTCGCGCCGCCGACCATCGAGCTGTTGCCGCCCTGCGGCACCAGCGGCACGCGATGCGCGGCGGCGGCGGCGACGACCGCGGCGACCTCCCGCGTCGAGGCGGGGGCGAGGATCGCGGGGGCATGGCCGTGAAAGCGGCGGCGCCAGTCGGTTTCCCATGGCGCGATGTCGGCCGGATCGGTGACGATCCCCTTCGGCCCCAGCGTGCCGGCGAGAGCGTCGATCAGGGCGGTATGCGCGGGCGTCATCCGCGCTCCGCTAGGCCAAGTTCATCACCTGTTCAACGACCGGGACTAAGGGGCAAGCCCTGACATGCTCCATTCCGCGATTCCCGCCTCGCTCCTCGCCCTCGCCGCCCCCGCCCTGGCCGCCGCCGGCGATTCGATGGCGCAGCTCGACGGCGTCGCGATCGCGCAGGTGACGGTGCGCGAACGGGTCATCATCCGCCTGCCGCGGATGGCGCCGGCGCAGTCGATGGCCCGGGCCGCGGTGCCCGCGCCCGTCCGCTACAAGGAAAAGAAGGGGCCGAAATGCGTCGACGTCGCCGACATGGGCGGCGCGATGATCGTCGAACCCGGCGCGGTCGACCTGGTGATGGAGGGCGGCAAGCGGCTGCGCGCCAGACTGGACGACGATTGCGGGCCGATGGACTTCTACAGCGGATTCTATTTGCGCCCCGCGGCGGACGGCCGGGTCTGCGCGAAACGCGACGTCATCCGCATGCGATCGGGCGCCAGTTGCGAAATCGCCACGTTCAGGACGCTTCTGCCGGTCCGCTGAACGCGTTTTCTTGACTTTTGCGGGGGAATCCGCAAGCGCGCGGCGTGGCGTTGCTGCGCACCTGCGTCGCCGTCTTTATCCGGACCCTTGCATGAGCCTGATGGCATGAGCTTCGCCGACCTCGGCCTTTCCGACGAACTGCTGAGCGCGGTCACCGACGCCGGCTACACCGAGCCGACGCCGATCCAGGCGCAGGCGATTCCCAGCGTGCTGATGATGCGCGACCTGATCGGCGTCGCGCAGACGGGCACGGGCAAGACCGCCGCCTTCGTGCTGCCGATGATCGATATCCTGGCGCATGGGCGCAGCCGCGCCCGCATGCCGCGCTCGCTGATCCTCGAGCCGACGCGCGAACTCGCCGCGCAGGTCGCGGAGAATTTCGAGAAATACGGCGCGGGCACCAAGCTGTCGATGGCGCTGCTGATCGGCGGCGTGTCGATGGGCGACCAGATCAAGGCGCTGGAAAAGGGCGTCGACGTGCTGATCGCGACGCCGGGGCGGCTGATGGACCTGTTCGGCCGCGGCAACATCCTGCTGACCGGCTGTTCGATGCTGGTGATCGACGAGGCGGACCGGATGCTCGACATGGGGTTCATCCCCGATATCGAGGAAATCTGCACCAAGCTGCCCAAGACGCGCCAGACGCTGCTGTTCTCGGCGACGATGCCCGCGCCGATCAAGCGGCTGGCGGACAAGTTCCTCGACAATCCCAAGACGATCGAGGTGTCGCGCCCGGCGTCGACCAACCTCAACATCAAGCAGTGGCTGGTCCCGGTGTCCGGCGTGGCGGCACGGAAGCGCGACGCGTTGCGCCGCCTGCTCGGGCAGGACGAGGTGCGCAACGCGATCATCTTCTGCAACCGCAAGACGACGGTGCGCGAGCTCAACAAGAGCCTGAAGAGCCACGGCTTCAAGTCGGGCGAGATCCATGGCGACATGGAACAGGCGCAGCGCATCGCCGAGCTGGACCTGTTCAAGGATGGCAAGATCAACATCCTGGTGGCGAGCGACGTCGCCGCGCGCGGGCTGGACATCAAGGGCGTCAGCCATGTGTTCAACTTCGATGCCCCTTGGCACCCCGACGACTACGTCCACCGCATCGGCCGCACCGGCCGCGGCGGCGCGACCGGCATCGCCTTCACGCTGGTGACCGCCGAGGATGCCGAGAACATCCAGAATATCGAGAAGCTGACCGGCCAGACGATCGACCGGCTCGACCTCGATGCCGCTCCCGAGACGGAGGCGCCCGCCGCCGCCGCCGGAGAACCGCGCCGCACCCGCCGCGAGCGGGCACCGCGCGCCGAGGGTCGCCGCGACCGCGCACCACGCGCCTCCGCTGCCGAGGTCGAGGTGGCGACGCCGGAGCCGGCACCCGTCGCCGAGGCGGCCCCGGTCCGGACGGAACGACCGCAGCGCGAGCCCCGTGCCGAGCCCGCCTTCGCCCCGCCGCCGCGGCGCGACGTCCGCCGCGACGACCGGAACGACCGCCGCCCGCGTCGCGACGAGCGCGACGACGGTCCCGACGACGGCTGGAACGGCCCGATCCCGGACTTCCTCAACGCGGTGATCGCGCTCTAATGCCGGGCGGCGCGGCGCTGCCCGCCGCCGGTGTCTTATGGTGATCGAGAAAGTCGCGCCGGTGACCATCGTCAGCCCGTGCACGGGGGTGTGCGCGATCGACGACAACGACCTCTGCCGCGGCTGCGCCCGCACGCTGGACGAGATCGCCGCATGGGGCGGCATGACGCCGGCGGAGCGCAATGCGGTGATGGCGATCCTGCCGGAGCGGCGTAGCTCGCGGGACTGATCCCCGCGTCACCCCGGATGCGGTCCGGGGTGACGGTGGCGTTCAGGCGGCGGTTGCCGCCGCCATGGCCGCGATCGCCGCATCGTCCAGCGCCGCCGCGCGGAGATAACCCTCCCGCGCCGCCAGCCGCGCGATATAGGCGTCGAACGTGTCGCGTCGCGGCAGCGACCCGAACTGCGCGCCCCAGATCACCTGCGATCCGACATAGACGTCCGCCGCAGTGAAGCGGTCGCCGGCGATGTAATCATGCGCCGCCACCGCCTGTTCGAGAACGTCGACGAGCCGGTCGTAATCGCCATAGCCGACCATCCTCTGCTGCTGGTCGGTCGGCACCACCCCGAGCGACCGGTTGGTCACCGCCGCCTCGACCGGGCCGGCGGCGAAGAACAGCCAGCGGTAATAGTCCGCCCGCTCGTCGTCGCGCGCCGTCAGGCCGGCGTCGGGAAAGGTTTCGGCGAGATAGGCGCAGATCGCGGCGCATTCGGTCACCGTGCGGCCGCGGTGGACGATCGCCGGCACCTTCGCCATCGGATTGACCGCCCGGTACGGCGGCTGCTTCATCGTCGAAGCATAGTCGAGCAGCACGACGTCATAGTCGGCGCCGACCTCCTCGAGCATCCAGCGCGCGATCCGGCCGCGGGACATGGGGTTGGTGTACAGCGTCAGATCGGCGGTCATGGTCGTGGTTCCCGTCACAGCGATTTGGCGAACAGGTCGAGCATCCGGGCCCAGGCGCGTTCCGCCTGCGGCTGGTTGTAGACCTTGCTGTCGATCACGCACCAGCCGTGCATCGCCCCCTCATAGACCTCGATCTCCGCCGGGCGCTTCGCCGCCGCGAACGCCTCGCGCAGCGCGACCTTGTCGTTGGGGCTGCGCGCATCGTCGTTGGTGGCGATCGCGAACAGATAGCCGCCGCGCAGCTGCGGCGCGAGGCGATGGGCGCTGTCGGGGGCGTCGGTCACCAGCCCGGCGCCGTGGAACGAGGCGCCCGCATGGACGCGCGCCGGCAGGGCGGCGGCGGTGCGCAGGACCATCGGCCCGCCCAGGCAATAGCCGGCGCTGCCGAGGCCGCGCTTCGTATCGACCTCCTTCTGCCGGTCGAGGAAGGCGACGAAGGCCTTGCCGTCGCTGGTCGTCGCCGCCGGGGTCAGCGTCGCGCGCCACGGCGTGATCCGCTCGCGCACCGCGGGCTGGTCGAAGAATTCGCCGGGCTGGACGATCGGTGCTTTCGCCGAACGGTAGAACTGGTTGACGACCAGCACCGCATAGCCCGACTGCGCCAGCCGGTCGGCCATGGTGCGGAACGCCGGGCGCAGGCCCATGATGTCGGGCCACATCAGCACCGCAGGATGCCTGCCGGTGGTCGGCGCGGTGAAATAGGCGTCGCACTGGCCATCGGGCGTGGTGATGACGACGTCGCGGCCCTTGACCGGCCTGGCGTTGGCGGGCGCGGGCAGCAGCACCGTCGCGCCGATCGCGCCGGCGGCGACCCCGAGCTGGCGACGGGACAGGTGATGGTCGGTGTCGGCAGCCGTCAATTCGTCGCACATGCGCGCTCTCCCAAGGATTTAGCGGGAGGCTAGCGAGGGTTTGGAGCGGACGCCAGAGATGCGTGGTGGCATCGCGAGAAACACGCCGTCACCCCGGACCGGGTCCGGAGTGACGAGCCCGATCAGCGCTTGAACGGGTCCTGGAACAGCGCCGCCGCGGCGGCGGCCGGGTCGTTGTGGTCGACGTCGACGCCGCGCGCCGCGGCGTCGCGCTCGGCGCGCAGGCTGGCGATCAGCGCCTCGCGATCACCCTCCAGCCGGGTGTCGGTCGGTGCGGCCTCGTTGCCCGATGCCTTGGACGCCTTGGCGACCGCGGCGTCGAGTTCGCGCTGCGTCGTCAGGCCAAGCGTCACCGGGTCCTTCGGCGTGATGTTGCCGATGTTCCAGTGGCTGCGGTCGCGGATCGCGGCGATCGTGGTGCGGGTGGTGCCGATCAGGTTGCTGATCGCGCCGTCGGTGATCTCGGGATGGTTGCGGATGATCCAGGCGATGCCATCGGGCTTGTCCTGGCGCTTCGACACCGGCGTGTAGCGGGGACCCTTGGTGCGACGGACCTGCTCGGGGCCCTTTATCATCTTGAGGCGATAGGCGGGATCGGCCTGGCCCTTGTCGACCTCCTCCTGCGTCACTTCGTGCGCGCGGATCGGGTCGCGCCCGGTCAGCTTGGTCGCGGCGGTGTCGTCGGCGATCGCCTGCACCTCGAGGATGTGCAGACCGCAGAAATCGGCGATCTGGTCGAACGACAGCGACGTGTTGTCGACCATCCAGGAAGCGGTCGCATGAGGCATGAGCGGCTGGGCCACGGGAAAACTCCGTCGGAAATAAATAGGGCCGCCCCTTACCGGAGCGGCCGTGTCATAGCGTTGATGTACTGCGCGTGTTGCAGAAGGGCAACCCGCACAAGCTTTCGACCGACCTGCGTTGACGAGAATGTCACAAAACCGGACTATGGCGCCTCGACAAACGGCGCAACGGGTTCGGGCGTCGGCCTATTCAGACGACCAAAGGGAGTTCACCGATCATGTTCACGTTCAAGGGTGCCTTTGCCGCGCTCGCCGGCACCGCGCTGCTCGCCGCTCCCGTCGCAGCATCGCCCGCGCCCGCGCCGGTCGCGCCCGCCGCCGCCAAGCTGTCGATCGCCCGCGCGTCGGCTCCTGCCACCCGCACGAGCAAGCTCGGCGCCTCCGTTCCCGGCACCACGCTCATCAGCATCGGCATCCTCGCCGCGCTGGTCGTCGGCGTGCTGGTCGCCACGGGCGGGGACGACGATTCGGACAGCAACTGATCGTTGTGATCCCAGTGTAGAAAGGGGCCTCGTCGCTGCGGCGACGGGGCCCTTTTTTATGACCGGTCGGCCATGTCCTCACATCGTCAGCACGATCTTGCCGACGTGGTCGCCCTCTTCCATGCGGGTATGCGCGGCGGCGGCTTCGGCGAGGGGGAAGACGCGGTCGATCACCGGGCGCAGGCGGCCGGATTCGACGTGCGGCCAAACGGTGCGCGAAATCTCGTCCGCGACCAGCGTCTTGAACGCGGTGTCGCGCGCGCGCAGCGTCGAGCCGGTCAGCGTCAGGCGGCGGCGCATGATCTCGAACAGGGGGATCGTCGCCTGTGCGCCGCCCTGCACCGCGATCGAGACGTGGCGGCCGTCGTCCGCCAGGCATTGCAGGTTGCGCGGCACGTAATCGCCGCCGACCATGTCGATGACCGCGGTGACGCCCTTGCCGTCGGTGATCGCCTTGACGCGCTCGACGAAATCCTCGGTCCTGTAATTGATCGCGTGGTCCGCCCCCAGTTCCAGCGCCTTCGCGCATTTCGCGTCGGAGCCTGCGGTGACGATGATCGTCAGGCCGAAGATGTTGCATAACGCGATCGCCATCGTGCCGATGCCGCTGGTGCCGCCGTGGAGCAGCACGCTGTCGCCTTCGGTCGCGAAGGCGCGTTCGAACAGGTTGGTCCAGACGGTGAAGAGCGTTTCGGGGATCGCCGCGGCCGCGACCATGTCGAGCCCGTCCGGCACCGGCAGGCACTGGCCGGCGGGGGCAGCCGCATATTGGGCGTAGCCGCCGCCGGCGAGCAGCGCGCACACCGGCTGGCCGATCTGCACGTCGTCGACGCCCTCGCCGACCGCGACGATCGTCCCCGCGATCTCGAGGCCCGGAATCGACGAAGCGCCCGGCGGCGGCGCATAGCCACCCTTGCGCTGGAGCACGTCGGGGCGGTTGACGCCCGCGGCGGCGACGCGGATCAGCACCTCGCCCGCGGCGGGCACCGGCACCGGCCGCTCGACCAGCCGCAGCACCTCGGGCCCGCCCGGCGCCTCCGGATCGATCGCCTGCATCGTCTGTGGCAACTCGCTCATCCCGTCGCATCCCTCGCGGCCGATCCGCGCGCCTTATTGACATCACCGGGGCGAGGGTCAACGTTGATGGGCCATGGATCTGGACGACGCCCCCTCGCGTCCCAACGACGCATTGACCGAGCTGCTGCGGCAGGACCTCGATCCGCTGTCGGTCGCCGAACTCGATTCGCGCATCGCGGCGCTGGAGCGGGAGATCGCCCGCACCCGCACCGCCCGCGACCGGGCGGTCGACCATCGCGCCAGTGCCGACGCGCTGTTCCGTCGATGATGCCGGGCCGCACCGGACGGGCGTCGCGCCCTTCGCCCCGGTCGCGGTGTCAAGAGCTTGATGGACGCGCACCCGATACCGACATTGGTGGAAAGGACGCGGCGACGCACCCCCGTCGCCTCCATAGTCCGACTGGAGTAATCTGAATGCCATCCTTCGCCCCCGCGCTCGAGACCACGCTGCACAAGGCGCTCGAGGCCGCGTCATCGCGTCGGCACGAATATGCGACGCTCGAACATCTGCTGCTCGCGCTGATCGGCGACGAACATGCCTCCAAGGTGATGGAGGCGTGCCACGTCGATCTCGGCGAGCTCAAGACCACCGTCGCGCACTACCTCGACACCGAACTCGACGCGCTGAAGGTCGATGCGGCGACCGACCCGTCGCCGACCAGCGGCTTCCAGCGGGTGGTGCAGCGCGCGATCCTGCACGTACAATCGTCGGGCCGCGACGAGGTGACCGGCGCCAACGTGCTCGTCGCCCTGTTCAGCGAGCGCGAGAGCTATGCGGTCTATTTCCTGCAACAGCAGGACATGAGCCGGCTGGATGCGGTCAGCTTCATCAGCCACGGCGTCGGCAAGGGCAGCGGTGCCGCCGATGCCACCCCGCCCAAGGGCGCCGAGGACGAGAAACCCGCCAAGGGACAGGAGAAGGGCAAGACGGAAAGCGCATTGAAGCAATTCACCGTCGATCTCAACGAGAAGGCCAAGATCGGCAAGGTCGATCCGCTGATCGGGCGCGGCCCGGAGGTGGATCGCACGATCCAGATCCTGTGCCGCCGGTCGAAGAACAATCCGCTGTACGTGGGCGATCCCGGCGTCGGCAAGACCGCGATCGCCGAAGGCCTTGCGCGCAAGATCGTCGAGGGCGAGGTCCCCGACGTGCTCAAGGAAGCGGTGATCTACAGCCTCGACATGGGCTCGCTGCTCGCCGGCACCCGCTATCGCGGCGATTTCGAGGAGCGGCTGAAGGCGGTCGTCAACGAGCTGGAAAAGCTGCCGCATGCGGTGCTGTTCATCGACGAGATCCACACCGTGATCGGTGCGGGGGCGACGTCGGGTGGCGCGATGGATGCGTCCAACCTGCTCAAGCCGGCGCTGTCGGGCGGCACGATCCGCTGCATCGGCTCGACCACCTACAAGGAGTTCCGCAACCATTTCGAAAAGGATCGCGCGCTGCTGCGCCGGTTCCAGAAGATCGACGTCAACGAACCAACGATCGAGGACACGATCAAGATCCTCGCCGGGCTGCGCTCGGCGTTCGAGGACCATCATCACGTCAAATACACCCCCGACGCGATCAAGTCGGCGGTGGAACTCTCCGCGCGCTACATCAACGACCGCAAGCTGCCCGACAAGGCGATCGACGTGATCGACGAGGTGGGCGCGATGCAGATGCTGGTGCCGGCGAACAAGCGCAAGAAGACGATCACCGCCAAGGAGATCGAACAGGTGATCGCGACGATGGCGCGCATCCCGCCGAAGTCGGTGTCGACCGACGACAAGGCAGCGCTGGAAAGTCTCGAGACCGATCTCAAGCGCGTCGTGTTCGGGCAGAACAGCGCGATCGAGAAGCTCGCCAGCGCGATCAAGCTGGCGCGTGCGGGTCTGCGCGAACCGGAAAAGCCGATCGGCAATTACCTGTTCACCGGCCCGACCGGCGTCGGCAAGACCGAAGTCGCCAAGCAGCTGGCCTCGATCCTCGGCATTCCGCTCCAGCGGTTCGACATGAGCGAATATATGGAGCGGCATTCGGTCAGCCGGCTGATCGGCGCGCCCCCGGGCTATGTCGGGTTCGACCAGGGCGGCCTGCTGACCGATGCGGTCGACCAGAATCCGCATTGCGTGCTGCTGCTCGACGAGATCGAGAAGGCGCATCCGGACCTGTTCAACATCCTGTTGCAGGTGATGGACAACGGGCGCCTGACCGACCAGCACGGCAAGTCGGTGGATTTCCGCAACGTCATCCTCATCATGACCACCAATGCCGGTGCGTCGGACATGGCGCGCGAGACGGTCGGCTTCGGCAATCTCACCCGCGAGGGCGAGGACGAGCAGGCGGTGCAGAAGATGTTCACGCCGGAATTCCGCAACCGGCTCGATGCGATCGTGCCGTTCGGTTACCTGCCGACCGAGGTGGTCGCGCGGGTGGTGGACAAGTTCATCCTCCAGCTCGAACTCCAGCTCGCCGACCGCAACGTCCACATCAACCTGGACGATGCCGCCAAGAGCTGGCTGACCGAAAAGGGCTATGACAAATTGTACGGCGCGCGTCCGATGGGCCGTCTGATCCAGGAGAAGATCAAGCAGCCGCTCGCCGAGGAGTTGCTGTTCGGCAAATTGGTCCATGGCGGCGAGGTGACGGTGCGGATGAAGGACGGCACCCTGTCCTTCGCGATCGAGGCGGCGGCACCGAAGAAGCCCAAGAAGAAGGGCAAGGCCGAACCGGTCGACGCCAAGTAAGGCGCCAGCCAGGCGGTGTTGGAACGGGCCGGACCGGCGACGGTTCGGCCCGGTTTCGTTTCGGGCTCGGCGCGGTGGGCCTATGCCATCGCCCGCCGGTCCGCCCTGCCCTCACCCTGTCGCCGCTTCCCTCTCCCGGTGAGAGAGGGAAGAGCGAGCCGGCACCGCGGCTACACGCCTCGCAGCGCCGCCAATGCGATTCGAGTCGGCGTGGTCAGGGCGTCGGGGAGGGCGTCGAGCGCGAACCAGGCGGGGCCATCGTGCTTGGCGGGTTCGCGATTGTGGGGCGTGCCGGTGAAGTCGTGGACGCGATAGACCGGCGCGACCCAGTGCGTGCCGCCGGCACGGTCGATCTGGTCGACGAAGCACAATAGCTCGGCCGCGCCGACCGTGATGCCCAGTTCCTCCGCGACCTCGCGGCGCATCGCCGCCTCGGCCGTCTCGAACAGGTCGATCTTGCCGCCGGGCAGGCCCCAGCAGCCCGCCTCCGGCGGGGTCAGCCGCCGCAGCAGCAGCACGCGCCCCTCCACCACGATCGCCGCGCCGCTGCCGGCCCGCGGCTCGCCATGGTGAACCGTCATGCGTCCCTCCTCCCGATAGCTTCCGGGTCGTTTACCAAATCGTTGCCAACCGCCGCTATGGCGACGCCATGCCGATAGGGCTTTCGATCCGGCGCGTCGTCGCCCTCCTGCTGCTAATGTTGGCGAGCGTCGCGGTCGCACCGGCGTATGCCGCGACGGGCGCGCCGCTGCGCGTCTGCATCCGCCCCGCGCTGCCCGGGCAGGACGCGGCGGCGATGTTCGCGCAGGCCGACCGATTCGACTGCACGCGCCCGCAGACCGATCACGGCGCCGGCGACTATTGGGCGCTGTCGCAGCCGCTTGCCGACACGACGCCGCCGGATGCGCGGGTGCGCCAGGCGAGCCTGTGGCAGAACCGGGTGACGCTCTACGTCCGCTACGCCGACGGGGCGATCCGCCATGTCGGCTTCACCAGCGCGACCACCGGCCGGCACCTGATGCTCGGCGCGATCGTCCAGCTCGTCCTGCCGCCGCATCATGCCCGCCCGGAACGGCTGCTGTGGCATATCGAGGGTTCGCTCAACCGGCGCGGCATCCTCGTCAGCCCGACGATCGTCGATGCGCGCACCGCCGCCCGGACCGAGCTCGAGATGGCGGCGCTCTATGCGGCGTTCGCGGGCATGTGCCTGTCGCTGCTGATCTACAATCTGGCGCTGTGGGGGGCGCTGCGGCGGGCGTTCCAGCCGGCCTATTGCCTGATGGTGCTGTGCCTGCTCGCCTATGCGGGCTGCTCGTCCGGGCTGATCGGACAGATCACCGATATCGACAACAACGACCGGCAGCGGCTGGGCTATGCGCTGCTCGGCTGGTCGGCGGCGGCGGCGATGGTGTTCGCGCGCGCCTTCCTCGAGCGGCGTGTGTTCGACGGCTGGCTGCGGCCGTACACCACCATCGTCACGCTGTTCCTGCTGCTCGCCACCGGCAGCTATGCGGTGCTCTCGCCGCGCTATGCCGACATCACCGATCCGCTGAGCACGATCGGCTATATGCTGGTGCTCGGCTGCCTGGTCCCGGTGCTGGTCCGCGCGTGGCGGCGGCGCAGCAACTATCTGTGGGTGTTCGCGCTCGCCTGGGGCGCGCCGGTGCTGCTGGCGGGAATCCGCGTGCTGGCCGCGCTCAACCTCATCGGCTGGCAATTGTGGATCGACAATTCGACGCTGCTCGCCATGGCGCTGGAGGCGGCCTTCTCGTCGCTCGGCGTCGCCTATCGCATCCGGCTGCTCAGCCTCGAGCGCGACGCGGCGCGCGAACAGGAGATCGCCGCGCGCCTGCTCGCCGCGACCGATCCGCTGACCGGCCTGCTCAACCGACGCGCCTTCCTCGACGATGCGATCGGGCGGGTCGAGGACCACCAGCTGATCCTGATCGACATCGACCATTTCAAGACGATCAACGAAACCATCGGCCATGACGGCGGCGACGAGGTGCTGCGCGTCATCGCCCGTGCGCTGCGCGCCGGTGCGCCGCCCGAGGCGCTGGTCGCCCGCGTCGGCGGCGAGGAATTCGCGATCCTCGTCCCCGCCGACCGGCCGCTCGACGCCCATGCGGTGCTCGACCGGCTGCGCCACGAGCGGATGCCGTTCGACCTGACCGTTACCGCCAGCATCGGCACCTGCATCGGCCCGATGACGCGCGAGGTCGACTGGAAGGCGATGTACCGCTGCGCCGATCGCGCGCTGTTCGAGGCGAAGGCGGCGGGGCGCGACCGCGTTCGCAACGGCGTCGCGATGGCCGCCTGACGCGGCCGGCTGGCGGCGCCGCCGGCGATCTGCTATCGGCGGGGCCTCGGGAGGGGACAAGGCGATGACGGAGCGTCGGAAACTGGCAATCGCCGCGCTGGCCGCACTGGCCATCGTCGCCGCGCGCCATCCCACGCCGAACATCAGCCTGCTGACCCACGACATCGGCGACCCGCGGCCGCACCGCGTACAGGCGGCGATCGACCTCGGGCTGGTCGGAATCTCGGTGCTCTACACCTGGACCGCACGCCGGACCTGACCGGTCGAGCGCGACGGATATTGGTCTTCGGGCCGGCATTCTTCCTCGGGTCGAACAGGAAATGGGGATTCGCGCGGAGGCGCGGAGGACGCGGAGGTGTAGTGCGTGTGGCAGCGCCGCCGTGTCATCGCCACGCTTTATGGGAGGATTGCCGATCCGGCGAGCGTGCCCCCCTCCGCGTCCTCCGCGCCTCCGCGCGAACACTCCCTTCTCACGCCGCGCGCGCATACGCCGCCGGCGATCGCCCCCGTCAGCCGAACACCGTCTTGAGGTTCATGAACGCGTGCAGACCGTACGGCCCGAGTTCGCGGCCATGGCCCGAACGCTTGATGCCGCCAAAGGGCGCTTCGGGGCTCGATGCGAGCATCGCGTTCACCGCGATCATCCCCGCCTCGATATCGCGCTCGAACCGCGCGCGCTCGTCGGCGTCGTTGGTCCACACCGACGATCCCAGCCCGAACGGCACGTCGTTGGCCAGCGCGATCGCCGCGTCGATGTCGGCAGCGCGGAACACCATCGCGACCGGCCCGAACAATTCCTCCTGCGCGGCGGGATGGTCGATCGGCACGTCGACCAGCACGCCCGCCGACATATAGGCGCCCTTGCCCGGCAGCGCCTCGCCGCCGAACAGCAGCCGCCCGCCGGCGCGCTGGATCGCGTCGAGCTGGTCGAGCGTGGTGCGGCGCTGTTCCTCGCTCGACAGCGGGCCCATGTCGGTGGCGGCGTCCATCGGGTCGCCCGCCCTGACTGCGCGCATCGCCGCAGAGAACCGATCGAGGAAGACGTCGTAGATATCGGCATGGACGATCATCCGCTTGGCGCAGATGCACGACTGGCCGGTGTTCTGCACGCGCGCCGTCACCGCCTGTTTCACCGCCGCGCCGAGGTCGGCGGAGGGCATGACGATGAACGGGTCCGACCCGCCGAGCTCCAGCACCACCGGTTTGAGGTTGCGGCCGGCGGCTTCGGCGACCTTGATCCCCGCGCCCTCGCTGCCGGTCAGCGTCACCGCGACGATACGCGGGTCGGCGATCAGCGCATCGACCTTGTCGCTCCTGATCGCGAGGTTCTGGAACAGGCCCGCCGGCGCGCCGGCGGCGACGATCATCCGCTCGATCGCGTCCCCGCACCCCTGCGTCAGCGAGGCGTGCTTGAGCAGCCCGACATTGCCGGCGAGGATCGTCGGCGCGGCGAAGCGCACGACCTGCCAGAAAGGGAAGTTCCACGGCATCACCGCCAGCACCCGCCCCAGCGGATGCCAGCGCGCGGTGGCGGTGCCCGACGCCGTCTGAAACGTCGCCGGGGCCAGCATCGCCGGACCTTCCTGCGCATAGTGACGGAAGGCGGCGGCGCATTTCTGCACTTCGGCGATCGCGGAGGCGAGCGTCTTGCCCATCTCGCGCGTTGCGACCTCCGCCAGTGCGCGGGCGTTCGCCTCGAACTGTTCGGCGATCCGTTCGAGCAGCGCGGTGCGTTCGGCAAGAGAGGTCGTGCGCCAGCCGGTATAGGCGGCGGCGGCGCGCGCGACCTTCCCCTCCAGTTCGGCGGCGGTGAGTTCGGGGATGCCGGCGCCGGCGGCACCGGTCGCGGGATTGATGCTGGTGAACATATCGGCCCAACGCATGAGGAAACGGGGGCGATCCCGGTTCTTGCACCCGCCCCGCCCCTGCCGCATAGCACGCGCCATGGATAATCCCATCGAGAGCCTGTCGTTCGAGGACGCCCTCAAGGAACTGGAACGCATCGTCGGCCGGCTGGAAAGCGGCGAGGCGACGCTGGACGAATCGATCCAGCTGTACGAGCGCGGCGACCGCCTGCGCCAGCGGTGCGCCGAGCGGCTCGACGCCGCGCAGGCGCGGATCGAGGCGATCCGCCTCGATGCCGAGGGCAAGGCCGCCGGCACCCGCCCCTTTGCCGCGGCCTGATCCGATGCAGGCAGGGCCATACGCCGGGCTGGGCGATGCGATGGCGGCGGTGTCGGCGGACATCGATGCGCGGTTCGACCGCCTGCTACGCGTGCCCGACGATCCCCGCGCCGACCTGTACCGGGCGATGCGCCATGCCGCGATCGGTGGCGGCAAGCGGCTGCGCCCGCTGCTGCTGTGTGCCACCGCCGACCTGTTCGGCGTGGCGCGCGACTGTTCGGGCGAGGTCGCGACCGCGGTCGAGGCGATCCACGTCTATTCGCTGATCCACGACGACCTGCCGGCGATGGACGACGACGACCTGCGCCGCGGCAAGCCGACGGTGCACAAGGCCTATGACGAGGCGACCGCGATCCTGGCGGGCGACTGCCTGCACGCGCTGGCGTTCGAGGTGCTCGCCGATCCCGACACGCATCCCGATCCCTTCGTCCGCGCCGAGCTGGTGATGGAGCTCGCCCGCGCCTCCGGCCCCGGCGGCATGGCGGGCGGGCAGATGATGGACCTCGTCGCCGAGCGCATGACGTTCGACCTCGCCACCGTCACCCGGTTGCAGCAGATGAAGACCGGCGCGCTGATCTCGGTGTCGGTCGAGATGGGCGCGATCCTCGGCCGCATCCCGCCGGAGGGGCGCACCGGCCTGCGCGGCTATGCGCACGACCTCGGCCTCGCCTTCCAGATCGCCGACGACCTGCTCGATGCCGAAGGCGACGAGGCGGTCGCGGGCAAGAAGCTGCGCAAGGACGAGGGCGCGGGCAAGGAGACGTTCCTGTCGCTGCTCGGCATCGATCGCGCCCGCGAACAATGCCGCATGCTCGTCGACCAGGCGGTGCAGCATCTCCACGCCTACGGCCCGGAGGCGGACGTGTTGCGCGCCGTCGCGCGCTACGTGGTCGAACGGGACCATTGAGGGGAACGACATGAGCGAGCGGATCGGCGTCTATCCCGGCACCTTCGACCCCGTGACGCTGGGGCACATGGACATCATCCGCCGCGGCGCCAAGCTGGTCGACCGGCTGGTGATCGGGGTGACGACCAATCCGTCCAAGTCGCCGATGTTCACGATCGAGGAGCGGATGGCGATCGTCCGTCGCGAGGTGGCGGACGTGCCGGGCCGGATCGAGGTCGTGGCGTTCGATTCGCTGCTGATGGATTTCGCCGAGCGCGAGGGCGCGAAGGTCATCATCCGCGGCCTGCGCGCGGTCGCCGACTTCGAATACGAATATCAGATGGCGGGGATGAACCAGCAGATCAATCCGCGGGTCGAGACGGTGTTCCTGATGGCCGACGTCGCGCTGCAGCCGATCGCCAGCCGGCTGGTCAAGGAGATCGCGCTGTTCGGCGGCCCGATCGGCAAGTTCGTGACGCCGGCGGTGTGCGAGGAAGTCGTCGCCCGGGTCGCGGTGATCGGTCGCAAGGGGAGCTGAGCGCGGAGACGCGCTGCGTGCGGGCCGTGCCGGATACCCCCGTTACCTCGCACCCGCCGCATTGCCGCCACGATGTTCAGTTTGGCGCAACCCGCGATTTGCTCTAAGCCGCCCGGCATCACCTAGGTTGGGAATTCCATGCGTCCGTTCGCCCGTTTGTTCGCGCTCCTGCTGTGTCTGTTCACCGTCCCTGCGCTGGCCGCGTCCGCATCGGCCCAGACCGAGGGCGGCTATGCGAACCGCGCGACGCCGCCGCTGACCACCGACAAGGAAAATCTCTGGCTGCTCGACCTGTCGGACGGTGGCCGGGTGACGATCTGGCTGCGTCCCGACGTCGCGCCCAAGATGGTCGAGCGGATCAAGACGCTGACCCGTCAGGGTTTCTATAACGGCCTGCCCTTCCACCGCGTCATCGACGGCTTCATGGCGCAGGGCGGCGACCCCAAGGGCGACGGCACCGGTGGTTCGACGATGCCCAACGTCAATGCCGAGTTCAATTATCTGCCGCACGTCCGCGGCGCAGTGTCGGCGGCACGCGCCGACGACGAGAACAGCGCCAACAGCCAGTTCTTCATCGTCTTCCAGCCGCGGCTCAGCCTCGACAAGAAATATACGGTGTTCGGCCGGGTGATCGACGGCATGCAATATGTCGACGCGATCCAGCGCGGCGAGCCGCCGGTCGACCCGACCAAGGTGATCCGCGCCTATATCGCCGCCGACAATCCCCCGCCCTACACGCCCGCCGTCGCGCCCGCGCCGGTGACGCTGGGTGCGCCGGTGACGCTGCCGGGCAGCAACCGTCCGGCGGGCAAGGCCGTGCCCAAGCGCGCCTCGGCCGCCAAGGCGCCCGCCCAGCCCAAGTGAAGGTCGACCTCTTCGATTTCGTCCTGCCGCCGGAGCGTATCGCACTGCGGCCGGCGGTGCCGCGCGACGCCGCGCGCCTCCTCGTCCTCGACGGGGCGACGACGCGCGACGCGATCGTGCGCGACCTGCCCGGCCAGCTGCGCGCCGGCGACTGCCTCGTCTTCAATGACACCCGCGTCATCCCCGCGCAGCTCGAGGGGCGCCGGGGCGACGCGACGATCGGGGCGACGCTGCACAAGCGCGAGGGGCCGCGCCGCTGGCGCGCCTTCATCCGCAACGCCAAGCGGCTGCGCGACGGCGACCGGATCGATTTCGGCCGGGACGTCGCCGCCACCGCCTCCGACCGGGCGGAGGACGGCAGCTTCGCGCTCGACTTCGCCGGCGACGAGCCGGTCGAATTGCTGCTCGAACGTGCCGGGCGCATGCCGCTGCCGCCCTATATCGCCGCGAGGCGCCCGACCGATGCGCAGGATGCGGCGGATTACCAGACGATGTTCGCCGCCGAGCCCGGCGCGGTCGCCGCGCCCACCGCGGCGCTGCATTTCACCCCCACGCTGATCGCCGCGCTGGCGGCGCAGGGCATCGCGCACGAGACGCTGACGCTGCACGTCGGCGCCGGCACCTTCCTGCCGGTCAAGGCGGAGGACACCGCCGATCATCGCATGCACGCCGAATGGGGCCGCATCGACGCCGCCACCGCCGACCGCCTCAACGCGGTGCGCGCCAACGGCGGCCGCGTGATCGCGGTCGGCACCACCTCGCTCCGCCTGATCGAAAGCGCCACCGGCGCCGACCGCGTCATCCGCCCGTTCGCGGGCGACACCGCGATCTTCATCACCCCGGGCTACGCCTTCCACGGCATCGACGGACTGCTGACCAACTTCCATCTGCCCAAATCGACGCTGTTCATGCTGGTATCGGCGCTGATGGGGCGCGAGCGGATGCAGGCCGCCTATGCGCATGCGATCGCCGAGGGCTATCGCTTCTACAGCTATGGCGATGCCTCGCTGTTGCTGCCATCGTCGTGAGCATGTTGCTCGCCCTCCTCCTGCAAGCCGCCGTGCCGGCCGCGCCCGTCCTGCCGGCCGGGCCGGGCCAGCCGCCCGCAACCTTCGTCGTCGAGCCGGTCGGCATGGCGATCGCCGGCTTCGATGCGGATGGCGACGGACGGACCAGCCGCGCCGAGATGGAGGCGGGCCTGCGCCGCAGCTTCGCCGCGATCGACGCCGGCAACGGCGGGTCGATCGGCTATATCGCGTTCGCCGACTGGGCGGAGCGCTGGCTGGGCGACCGCAATGCGCTGCCGAGCCCGTTCGAGGTCGACGCCGACGGCGACAACCGCATCACGCTGCCCGAACTGCAGGCGGCGTTCGCGCGCATCTTCGCGCGGCTCGACGTCGACCGGGACGGCAGCCTCAGCCGCAAGGAGCTGCTGACCATCCGCGCGATGGCCGGGCGGCAGATGGGGCCGCGCGGCAAGCGCTGACGCCGGTAGCGTCACCCGACGCTCGACACCGCGCGCCGGCTTCGCCAAAGCGCTCGGAATCATGCCCCCCCGTTTCGCCTTCACCATCGCCGCCACCGACGGCCGCGCCCGCACCGGCACCATCCAGATGCAGCGTGGGCTCATTCGCACCCCCGCCTTCATGCCGGTCGGCACCGCCGCCACGGTCAAGGCGATGAAGCCCGCCGACGTCGCGGCGAGCGGCGCGGACATCATCCTCGGCAACACCTATCACCTCATGCTGCGCCCCGGTGCGGAGCGCGTCGCGCGGCTGGGCGGGCTGCACGCCTTCATGGGCTGGGACCGGCCGATCCTGACCGATTCGGGCGGCTATCAGGTGATGAGCCTCGCCGACCTCACCAAGCGCTCGGAAGAGGGCGTGTCGTTCAAGTCGCACCTCGACGGCACCCGCCACCTGCTCAGCCCGGAACGCTCGATCGAGATCCAGCGGCTGCTCGGCTCCAACATCGTGATGGCGTTCGACGAGCTGGTGCCGACCACCTCGACCCGCGAGGTGCAGGCGGCGGCGATGGAGCGGTCGATGCGCTGGGCGAAGCGCAGCCGCGACGCCTTCGACGCCGGCGGCGAACATGGCGCCAACAATGCGATCTTCGGGATTCAGCAGGGTGCGCTCGACGAAGGGTTCCGCAAGGCGTCGGCGGATGCGCTGATCGACATCGGCTTCGACGGCTATGCGGTCGGCGGCCTCGCGGTCGGCGAGGGGCAGGCGGCGATGTTCGGCTGCCTCGACTTTGCGCCCGCGCAGCTGCCCGCGGACAAGCCGCGCTATCTGATGGGCGTCGGCAAGCCCGACGACATCGTCGGCGCGGTCGAGCGCGGCATCGACATGTTCGACTGCGTCATGCCGACGCGGTCGGGGCGGACCGGACAGGCGTTCACGCGAACCGGCCCGATCAACCTGCGCAACGCGAAATTCGGCGAAGATCAGGGGCCGCTCGACCCCGCCTGCGACTGTCCGGTGTGCGCGACGTGGAGCCGCGCCTATATCCACCACCTCGTCCGCGCCGGCGAGATCCTCGGCGCGATGCTGATGACCGAACACAATATCCGGTTCTACGAAGCCTTGATGGCGGACCTGCGCGGGGCCATTGCAGCGGGAGAATTGACCCCGTTCGCCGATGCGTTCCGCGCACGCTATCATCGGGGCAAGGGAGAGTAAGCATGTCAGACCAGCCCAACGAAATCCTCGAAGCCGCCGCCGCCGCCAAGGCGCAGCAGGACGCCGCCGCGAGATCGCGCAACAAGGTGAACCGGAACCACTGGCCGATGCGCATCATCGGCGTCGGCATCGGATCGGCCGCGGTGGCGGCGGCGGTGCTGTTCGCCAATTCGGGCAAGAAGAAGGACTGACGGACGCGGGGTTCGGCGCGAAGGCGCGAAGAAGGCCGGTTCACGCGGAGACGCGGAGGAGGTCAGGCGTGCGGCGCAGCCACCATCTCGTCGCTACCGTGGTCCCCGCGAAAGGCCCGGACAGGGATCGCACCTGCCGCGCCGGACGCAACACCTCCGCGTCTCCGCGCCTCCGCGCGACCCCCCTTCTTCTCTTCCGGACGCAGCCCCCGCTGCCACACCACCGCGCCACTCCGGTTCAACCGCGGGCATCCTCATCGCCGGGCCAGCACCTTCGATCCATGCACCTCGTTCCTGCCGCCCTATTGCCCGGGGCTGCGCTGCTGCGAGGCGCGAGGCCGCGAAAAGACGATAGGGTTCACGCGGAGACGCGGAAAAGGTCAAGCGTGCGGCGCAGCCGCCATCTCGCCGCTACCGTGGTCCCCGCGCAGGGTCCGAGAATGGATCGAGCCTGCGGCGGCGAACGCCACACCTCCGCGTCTCCGCGCGCGCGCCCCTTCTCTTCGCGGCGTCGCGCCTTCGCGTGAACCCCGCTCTACCCTTCCGAACCCAGCCCCCCACGTCCCCGCATTGACACCACCGCGCCACTCCGGTTCAACCGCGGGCATCCTCACCGCTGAGCCGGAGCCTTCGATCCATGCGCCTCGTTCGTGCCGCCCTGTTGCTCGGGGCCGCGCTGCTGCCCCTGTCCGCCGTCGCGCAGACCACCGCGCCCGCCCCCAGCGCCGCCGCGGTCAGGCCGATCGCCTATACCGAACGCACGCTGGCGAACGGCCTGCGCGTCTATGCGCTGCGCGACACGACGACGCCGAACGTCGCGGTGCAGGTCTGGTACGACGTCGGGTCGAAGGACGATCCGCAGGGCCGCTCGGGCTTCGCGCACATGTTCGAACATCTCATGTTCAAGGCGACGCGAAACCTCGTCAGCGAACAGATGGATCGCCTGACCGAGGACGTCGGCGGCTATAACAACGCCTCGACCAACGATGATTACACCAATTATTTCGAGGTCGTCCCCGCCAACCACCTGCAACGGCTGCTGTTCGCCGAGGCGGACCGGATGGCGAGCCTCGTCGTCGAGCCCAAGAGCTTCGCCTCCGAGCGCGACGTGGTGAAGGAGGAATTGCGCCAGAGCACGCTCGCCCAGCCCTATGGCAAGCTGTTCTCCACCTATCTGTCCGCCGCCGCCTATACCACGCACCCCTATGCGCGCTCGACGATCGGCAGCATCGAGAATCTCGAGGCGGCCTCGATCGACGACGTCCGCGGCTTCCACGCGACCTATTACCGGCCGGACAATGCGATCCTCGTCGTGTCGGGCAATTTCGACGCCGGACAGCTCGATGCCTGGATCGACCGCTATTTTGCCAGCATCGCCCGCCCCGCCACCGCGATTCCGCGCGTCACCGTCCAGGAGCCGCCGCGCACCAAAGCGGTCGGCTACACCGTCTACGAACCCAACACGCCGCTGCCCGCGGTGCTGATGAGCTGGCACGTCCCCGCCGACCGCGCGGCGGACATTCCCGCGCTCAACGTGCTGCAGACGATCCTGTCGACCGGCGAGAGCAGCCGGCTGTACGAGAGCCTCGTCTATCGCGACCAGCTCGCGCAGGATGCCTCGTCGTTCCTCGACAGCAAGCAGGGGACGGGCAACCTGATCGCCTATGCGATCCTCGCCGGCGGCAAGACCGTCGACCAGGGCGAGGCGGCGCTGAAGCGCGAGATCGCCCGTTTCCGCGACACGCTGGTGACCGCCGCCGAGCTGGCGGAGGCGAAGAACGAGATCCTCACCGCCGCGATCAAGAGCCGCGAGACGGCCGAGGGCAAGGCGCGCATCCTCGCCAGCTCGGTCATCATCGACGGCGATCCCCGCGCCGCCGACCGCCAGCTGGCGGCGATCGCTCAGGTCACCGCCGCCGACGTGCAGCGCGTCGCCCGCCGGTATCTGGGCGAGAACCAGTCGGCGACGATCCGCTATCTGCCCGACACCGCCAGACCGGCCGGCAAGACCGGCGACACGATCGCGGTCGCGCCCTCCGTGCAGACCGCGCCGCTGCGCGCGCCCGCGACCATCGCGATCGTCACGCCCGCGCCCGAGGGTCAGCGCATCCAGCCCCCCGCGCCGGCCGCACCGATCAAGACGAACCTGCCGCAGCCGGTGGAGACGCGCCTCGCCAACGGCCTGCGCGTCATCACCGTCGAGCGCCACGACCTGCCGATCGCCACCGCCTATCTGGTGTCGACCGGCGGGCAGGCGCTCGACCCCGCGAACCGCTCGGGCGTCAGCAGCCTCGCCGCGACGCTGATGACCAAGGGGACCGCCACGCGCACCGCCACGCAGATCGCGCGCGCGATCGAAAGCCTCGGCGGATCGATCGGCAGCGGCGCGGCCTATGGCGGCGGCTCGGTCGAGGTGACGGTGAAGTCGGACCAGCTCGCGCCGGCGATGACGATCCTCGCCGACGTCGCGACGCACCCCGCCTTCGCCGCGGACGAGCTGGACCGCGCCCGCGCGCAACAGGTCGATTCGGTTACCGTCGCGCTGAAGAATCCGGCGCAGCTCGCCGCGATGGTCGCCGATCGCGCAGCGTTCGGCGGCGCCGCGTTCGGCGCGCCGGGCAGCGGCACGCCCGCCTCGCTCAAGGCGATCACCCGCGCCGACGTCACCGCCGCCTATGCCCGCACGTGGCGCCCCGACCGGGCTGCGCTGATCCTCGTCGGCGACGTCACGCCGGCGCGGGCGAAGACGCTCGCCGAGGCGCAGCTTGGCGGCTGGCGCGCCGCCGGCGCCGCGCCCGCGCCGGCCACGACCGCCACCGCCCTGCCCGCCCCGCGCACGATCGTCGTCGACATGCCCGGCGCAGGTCAGGCGGGCGTGGTCGTCGAACGGCCGGCGATCGCGCGGTCGGATGCGCGTTACTATCCGTTCTCGGTCGCCAACACCGTGCTCGGCGGCGGCTTTTCGTCACGGCTCAACCAGGAGATCCGCATCAAGCGCGGCCTCGCCTATGGCGCGTCGAGCGGCGTCGATGCGGCGCGCGAGACCGGCAGCATCGCCGCGCGGACGCAGACCAAGAACCAGACCGCGGCGGAAGTGGTGACGCTGATGACCGCCGAGATGGCGCGGCTCGGCACCGCGCCGGTGCCGGAGGCGGAACTCGCCACGCGCAAGGCGGTGCTGGTCGGCAATTTCGGGCGGACGGTGGAAACGACCGGCGGCGTCGCCGGCATCCTCGGCGAATATGTCCTCGACGGCGTGCCGCTCGACGAACTGCAGCGCTACACCGCGAAGGTCGAGGCCGTCACCCCGGCGTCGGTGCAATCGGCGGCGGCGGCATTGCTCGATCCGCAGGCGGCGAGCGTCGCGGTGGTCGGCGACGCAAAGCAGTTCATCGCCCCGCTGAAAGCCGCCCGCCCGGGCACGGAAACGCTGACCGAAGCCCAGCTCGATCTCGACAGCGCGACGTTGAAATAACCGGGCAAACCTGTTCCCCGGCGAAGGCCGGGGCCCAGTTAGGAAAGGCTTGGTAACGGAGCGATGCCCGCCGTCATCCCTGTTCCGCAACTGGGCCCCGGCCTTCGCCGGGGAACGGAATGGTTCGTGCTGTTAAAGGCCGCGCTCCCGGGGACGGAAACGCTGACCGAGGGTCAGCTCGACCCCGACAGCGCGACGCTGAAACAACCAAGCAAGCCCGTTCCCCGGCGAAGGCCGGGGCCCAGTTACGGAACGGACGGCAACGGAACGATGCCCGCCGTCACGATCCCCCCGCAACTGCGCCCCGATGTTCTCCCGGAATGCGGGCGCGTCAGCGCCCCGTCGGTCCCGCCGCCGGGCCGACGACCGCGGCGCGTGCGGCGGCGCGTTCGTCGAGGCTGACGACGCCGTCATGGTTGGTGTCGTAGCGCGAGGCGAGCGCGCGGAAGAGGCCCTGCATCTCGACCGGCGTCACCTTGCCGTCGTGGTTGGCGTCGGCGGTGTTGAACCAGGCGCCGCTGATCGCCTTGGCCTTGCCCGGCGGCATCTTGGCCTTGCCGACGTCCATCCGCGCGACGCGCGCGTCGATCTCGGCACGGGTCAGCACGCCGTCCTTGTTGGCATCGGTCTTGTCGAACTCCGCCCGGATCTTGGGATCGATCTTCTCGGCGGCCAGCGATGGCGTGGCAGTGAGCATCAGGACGGGCAGCAGGGGCAAAGCGGCAAACAGCGGACGGAACATGACGTCTCCGGGAACAAGGGATTTCGGACCGGTCTAGCCGGCCGGCGCTAAACCCCCGGTGAACGCAGACGTTGCGCCGGGGCACGCAGGCGCCTAGGGGCGCGGCCATCTCCTCACGATCCAAGGATGCTGCCGTGACCGATCAGATCAACCGTGTCGTTCTCGCCTATTCGGGTGGGCTGGATACGAGCGTGATCCTGAAATGGCTGCAGCAGACCTACCAGTGCGAGGTCGTCACCTTCACCGCCGATCTCGGCCAGGGCGAAGAGCTGGAGCCCGCCCGCCACAAGGCGCAGATGGCCGGCGTCAAACCCGAGCATATCTTCATCGACGACCTGCGCGAGGAATTCGTGCGCGATTACGTCTTCCCGATGATGCGCTCGAACGCGCTGTACGAGGGGCTGTACCTGCTCGGCACCTCGATCGCGCGCCCGCTGATCGCCAAGCGCCAGATCGAGATCGCGAGGCAAGTCAATGCCGACGCGGTCAGCCACGGCGCGACCGGCAAGGGCAACGATCAGGTCCGCTTCGAACTCGGCTATTACGCGCTCGCGCCCGACATCAAGGTGATCGCGCCGTGGCGCGAATGGGACCTGACCAGCCGCACCCGGCTGATCGAATTCGCCGAACAGCATCAGATCCCGGTCGCCAAGGACAAGCGCGGCGAATCGCCCTTCTCGACCGACGCGAACCTGCTGCACACCTCGTCCGAGGGCAAGGTGCTCGAAAACCCGTGGGACGAGGTGCCGGACTATGTCTATTCGCGCACCGTCAATCCGGAGGACGCGCCGGACACGCCCGAATATATCACCATCGATTTCGAGCGTGGCGACGGCGTCGCGCTGAACGGCGAGGCGACCAGCCCGGCGACGCTGCTGACCAAACTCAACGAACTGGGGCGCCGCCACGGCATCGGCCGCCTCGACCTCGTCGAGAATCGCTTCGTCGGCATGAAGAGCCGCGGCATGTACGAAACGCCGGGCGGCACCATCTATCATCTCGCGCACCGCGGCATCGAACAGATCACGCTCGACCGCGGCGCCGCGCACCTCAAGGACGAACTCGCGCCGCGCTATGCCGAGCTGATCTACAACGGCTTCTGGTTCTCGCCCGAGCGCGAGATGCTGCAGGCCGCGATCGACCACAGCCAGGCGAAGGTCAGCGGCACCGTCCGGCTCAAGCTGTACAAGGGTGGCGTCTATATCGTCGGCCGCAAGTCGCCCAATTCGCTCTATTCGGAAAAAGTGGTGACGTTCGAGGACGATCAGGGCGCCTACGACCAGCGCGACGCCGCCGGCTTCATCAAGCTCAACGCGCTGCGCCTGCGCCTGCTCGGCCGCCGCGACACCTGATGTTCTGATCCCGAAGGGGACGGGCGCCCACGCCCGTCCCCGCGTTCGTCATCCCGACGAATTCGGGACCCATGGGCCCGCCGACGCTCGGCAAGGGCAGCATCCCTGTCGTCGGCCGCAAGTCGCCAGACTCGCTCTATCCCGAACAGGTCGTGCCGTTCGCGGACGATCAGGGCGCCTGCGACCGGCGCAACGCCGCCGGCGTCATCACGCTGGACGCGCTGCGCCTGCGCCTGCGCCCGTCCCCGCGTTCGTCATCCCGACGAACGTCGGGACCCATGGACCCGCCGACGCTCGGCAAGGGCGGCATCTCTATCGTCGGCCGCAAGTCGCCCGGCTCGCTCCATCCCGAACAGGTCGTGCCGTTCGCGGCCGATCAGGGCGCCTGCGACCGGCGCAACGCCGCCGGCGTCATCACGCTCGACGCGCTGCGCCTGCGCCTGCGCCCGTCCCCGCGTTTGTCATCCCGACGAACGTCGGGACCCATCGACCCGCTGACGCCGCCGGATATTCCGACATGCGGCGACACCATGGGTCGCGGCGTCGGCCGGGATGACCAGCGACGGCCTTCCGACCCCACCTAACGCGGCATTAAGCACCCCCGTCTAGACCATGGCGGATGCCCGTCCGCCTTCGTCACGATGCGCTTCTCGCCTGCGCGCTCGCCGTGCTGATGACGCTGGCGTGGAGCTGGGCCGACCGGGCGCATCTGGCGATGCTGCGGCTACCCGACACCGACGACGTCGTCCGCCTCCAGCAGATCCGCGACTGGGTCGGCGGGCAGCGCTGGAGCGACCTCGCCCAGCATCGCCTGGGGCCCGCGCCCGGCCTGCCGATGCACTGGAGCCGGCTGGCCGACCTCGGTCCCGCCGCGATCGTCGCCGCGCTGACGCCATGGACCGGCGCGCCGCACGCCGAGCTGGCCGCGGTGATCGTCTGGCCGGGGCTGCTGTTCGCCGTCGCGCTGTGGCTGGTCGCGCGGATCGCGCGACGGGTCGGCGGTGCCGGCACGGCGATGACGGCGATCGTCGTCGCCGCGCTCGCCTATCCGGCGACCAGCCTGTTCCTGCCCGGCCGGATCGATCATCACAATATGCAGATCGTGCTGTTGCTCGCCGCGATCCTCGCGATGCTGGATGGCCGCGGGCGCACCGCCGCGATCGCGGGCGCCTGCATCGGCGCCAGCCTGATCGTCGGGCTCGAGACGCTGCCGATCCTCGCCACGCTCGGCGCGGTCGTGCTGTGGCGCTGGGCCTGCACCGGCACGGGCCGTCCGCTCGCCGCCTTCGGCCTCGGCATCGCAGCGACGCTGGCGGCGGGGCGCCTGCTGTTCGCGGGCGACGGCTTTGCCTTTCCGGCCTGCGACGGCTTTACCGCAGCGGCGTTCGCCGCGGCGCTGGTACTGGCCTTGGCGCTGCCCGTCGTCGCGCTCGCCGGCCGGCGGGCAGGCGACCGGCGCGGTCGCCTCGTCGCGATGGCGGCGGTCGTCGTGCCGGCCACGGGACTGGTGCTGCTGCGGTCGCCGCAATGCCTGTCGCCTTATGGCGCGGTCGATCCGCGCCTCGTCGCGCTCTGGCTGTCGCAGGTCGAGGAGGCGCAATCGGTCCTCGCCGCACCGCCGGCGACGAGCCTCGGCTATCTCGGCCTCGCCGCCGTCGGACTGGCCGCGACATTGTGGCAGGCGTACCGGCGGCGGTCCGCGGACTGGACCATGCTCGCGCTGCTGCTCGCGGTCGCGCTGGCGATCGCCGCATGGCAATTGCGCGGCGCCGGCGCCGCGGCGATCCTCGCCGTGCCGGGGCTGGCGGCGCTCATTGCTGCGGCGCGCAGGCGGGGCGGCGGCTGGCTCGCACTCGCCTGGATCGGTTCGGCGGGCATGGCCTATCCGCTGGCGGCACGGGCACTCACCGGCCCCGGCACGCCGGTCGCCCCCGTCGGTGGAGCACGCGGCGACTGCGGCTCGCCCGCGGCGATGACGGCGCTCGCGGCGCTGCCGCCCGGCACGGTGATGGCGCCGGTCGACGCCGGTGCCTGGGCGCTTGCCGCGACCCGCCACCGCGTGCTCGCCGCGCCCTATCACCGCAACGCCGCCGGCAATCTCGCCGCCTATCGCTTCTACGCCGCCCCGCCGGCGCAGGCAGCGCGGATCGCCGCGGCGGTCGACGTCGACTATGTCATGGCCTGCGCCGGCCTGCCCGGAGCCGCCGATCCGCGGAGCGCCGCGGCAACGCTGGCCCGCGGTCGCGGCTTGCCCGGCTTCGCGCGGCGGAGCGTTGCGACGGACGGAACGACGATCTTTGCGCGACAACGCTTGTCGGGGGCGGTCCCCACCCCGTAAGGCGGTCGGATGCAGGGGCATAAGCTGCACTGGTGGCAAACGCGGTGGTTCGTCGTGGCGGTGGTGATCGCCACGGTGATCCCGTTGCTGTATCCGGCGATCCCGCCGCTGGTCGACCTGCCCGGCCATATCGGGCGCTACCGCGTCCAGATCGACGGCCCGGCCTATCCGTGGCTGGCGGAATGGTATGATTTCCGCTGGTCGATGATCGGCAACCTCGGCATCGACCTGTTGATCGAACCGCTCGCGCCGGTCTTCGGGCTGGAACTGGCGGTAAAGCTGATCGTCATGGCGATCCCCGCGCTGACCGTGTCGGGGCTGCTGTGGATCGCGCGCGAGGTGCACGGCCGCATCCCCGCGACCGCCCTGTTCGCGCTGCCGCTCGCCTATGGCTATCCTTTCCAGTTCGGCTTCGTCAATTTCGCCCTGTCGATGGCGCTCGCGCTAAACTTGTTCGCCCTCTGGCTGCGCATGGGCCGCCTCGGCGCGGTGCGGCTGCGTGCGATCCTGTTCGTGCCGCTGTCCTGCGCCTTGTGGGTCTGCCACACCTTCGGCTGGGGCGTGCTCGGCATCCTCGCCTTCTCGGCCGAGATGATCCGCCAGCACGACCTGCGCAAGGACCAGCCGGACAAGACGGGATGGGGCGGCCACTGGCTGGAGAGCTGGGTGCGGGCCGGGATCGGCTGCCTGCCGCTGGCGTTGCCGTTCGCGATGATGGTGCTGTGGCGCTCGGGCGACCATGTCACCGGCAAGACGATGGACTGGTTCAACTGGCGCGCCAAGGTCGGCTGGGTCATCATGGTCCTGCGCGATCGCTGGATGGCGTTCGACCTCGCCTCGGTGACGGTGTTGTTCGTCATCCTGCTGAAGGGCGTGCGCGACGAGCGGATCGAATATTCGCGCAACCTGCTGCTGTCGGCGCTGTTCCTCAGCGCGATCTTCGTGCTGTTGCCGCGCATCGTCTTCGGATCGGCCTATGCCGACATGCGGCTGGCGCCGTTCGCGCTCGCCATCGCGCTGATCGCGCTGCGGCCGCGGCGCGGCCTATCGTTCCGCGGCGCGGCGACGCTGGCGGCGCTCGGCCTCGCCTTCTTCGGGGTGCGGCTGGCGGGCACGACGGTGAGCTACTGGCTCTACGCGAAGAATTACGACCGGACGCTCGCGGCGCTCGACCATGTGCCACAGGGCGCGCGGTTGCTGACGATGGTCGGCCGGTCGTGCCGCGACGACTGGGCCTCGACCCGGCTGGAGCATGCCGCGGGCATCGCGCTCGATCGCCGCCTTGCCTATGCCAACGACCAATGGTCGATGGCGGGCGGGCAGCTGCTGACGGTGCGCTACGTGCCCGCCGGCCGCTTCGCGCACGATCCGTCGCAACTGGTCACCGACCGGCGCTGCCGCGGCGAATGGTGGCGACCGCTCAAGGTGTCGCTCGCCTTCCTGCCGCGGCAGGCGTTCGACTATGTCTGGCTCATCAATCCCGCACCGGTCGGCCCGGAGTTCCTCACCGGCCTGACGCCGATCTGGCGCAGCGGCCGCGATGTCCTCTACCGGATCGACGACCGCACGCCCGCCGCGGTGGTGCTCGATCCCGATCTGCTGCCGCCGCGCCGGCGGCCGGTCATGCCCCCCCCTTCCTGAACGGCGCGAGTTCGCTGAGGCAGGCGTGCTCGTGCTCGACCGCGGCACGTTCGCGGACGAGGAAATCGCCGACCGCACGCCGGAAGCCCGCATCGGGGATGTAATGCGCCGACCAGGTCGGCACCGGCACATAACCGCGCGCCAGCTTGTGCTCACCCTGCGCGCCGGCCTCCACCGTCTTCAGCCCGCGCGCGATCGCGGCGTCGATCGCCTGATAATAACAGAGTTCGAAATGGAGGAACGGCACCTCCTCGGTGCAGCCCCAATAGCGACCGTACAGCGTCTCCGCGCCGATCAGGTTGAGCGCGCCGGCGATCGGATGGCCGTCGCGCTCGGCCAGGATCAGCAGCACGCGATCCCCCATCCGCTCGCCCAGCAGCGGGAAGAAGGCGCGCGTGAGATAGGGCTGGCCCCATTTGCGGCTGCCGGTGTCCTGATAGAAGGTCCAGAACGCGTCCCAATGTTCGGGCCGGATCTCCGCCCCGGTCAGGTGGCGGATCGTCAACCCCGCGACCGCCGCCTCGCGCTCCTTGCGGATCGCCTTGCGCTTGCGGCTGGCGAGCGCCCCCAGGAAATCGTCGAAGCCGGCATAGCCCTCGTTCGCCCAGTGGAATTGCGTCCCCTCGCGCACCAGCCAGCCAGCCTGTTCGAACAGCGCGACCTGATCGGGCGCGACGAAGGTCGCATGTGCGGACGACAGGCCGTGGCGGTCGGTCACCGCCTCCAGCGCCGCGATCAGCGCCGGCGCGGCGTCGGCAGCGCGCAACAGCAATCGCGGGCCGGGCACCGGGCTGAACGGCGCGGCGATCTGCAGCTTGGGATAATAGGCGCCGCCCGCCCGCTCCCAGGCATCCGCCCAGGCATGGTCGAAGACATATTCGCCCTGGCTGTGGCTCTTGGCATAGGCCGGGGCGATGCCGATCGGCACGCCGTCCGCATCGTCGACGACGATCGGGATCGGCTGCCACCCCGAGCGCCCGCCGGTGCTGCCCGACTCCTCGAGCGCGGAGAGGAAGGCATGGCTGACGAACGGATTGGCGGTGCCCGCGCAGGCGTCCCACTGGTCGGCGGGCACGGCGCGGACGCCATCGACGAGGCGGGCGGCAACGGTCGGAGAGGTCATCACCGCCGATATAGGCGCTACGATGCCGCTTGCGGAGGGGGCGGATGCGCCCCCTCCGCCGATCGGTCACGCCAGTTCGATGATCGCGTCGACCTCGACCGCCGCACCGAGCGGCAGCACCGGCACCCCGACCGCGCTGCGTGCATGCTTGCCGGCATCGCCGAACAGCGCGACCATCAGCTCCGACGCGCCGTTGGCGACCTTGGGCTGGTCGGTAAAGTTGCCGTGCGAATTGACGAACACGCCCAGCTTGACGATCCGCTTCACCCGCGACAGGTCGCCGCCGAGGTGCTTCTTCACCTGTGCGACGATCATCAGCCCGCACAATTTGGCGGCCTCCTGCCCGTCCTCCAAGGACACGCCGTCGCCCAGCCGGCCGGTGACGAGCTGGCCGTCGCGGAACGGCAGCTGCCCCGACAGGTGCAGCATGCCCCCGGCCTCGACCACCGGCACATAGGCGGCGACGGGCGCGGCGGCTTCGGGAAGCGTGAGGCCGAGCTCTTCGAGGCGGCGATCGAGATGCGTGGTCATGGCCTGTCCTTGGCTATGGAGATGCCCGGCGCTCTACCGGATCGGCGCGGGCACGCAAAGCCGCCGCTCAGTCCGCCGGCCGGCCCGCGTCGAAGCGCGCCGCGATCCAGTCCGCCGCCTCGCGCCAGTCGTCGATCCGCGCATGCGCATGCGCCGCCGGCGCGACATTGGGTGCCAGCGTCGGCTCGGACACCATGTGCAGCCGGTGGACCCCGGGGGCGTGGCGCGACACCGATTCGTGATGGACCGCCAGATCGTCGACGAACACGGTCACCGGATCGCCGTGCTCCGCGACCAGCCGCGCAACCGGATCGCCCTTGCCGCCCTGGTTGCATTCGACGCGGTGTTCGATGCCGAACGCCGCCAGCTGCTCGATCCGCGCCGTCTTGCAAGCGTCGGTGATGTTGGTGAGGATGACGATGTCCGCCCGCTCGGCGAGCCGCGCCAGCGCCTCGGCAGCGTGCGGCACCAGCGTCTGCCGGTGCATCTGCGCGGGGAAGAACCCGCCCAGCATCGCCCACATCTCCTCGCGGCTCGGCACCGCCCCGGTCGTCCGGTGGCGCATGCTATTGGCGAAATCGGCGCCATCGGGGGTGAAGTCGATATCGTGCGCCTCGCCCAGCCAGACACCGAAATGCCGGACCATATGGACCAGCACTTCATCGCAATCGGAAATCAGCAGCGGCTTCATCGGGCCTCCAGGGCAGCATGGGCGGCGACCAGCGCCTCCGGGGAAACGTTCAGCGCAGACGCGCAGGCGACGAGATCGGGCTCGTACGATTCGAGATAGCCGATGACCGCGGCGAGCACCGCCGGTTCGGCGGCGCGGGCGCGCAGGTCGTCGGGGTCGAGCCCGGTGACCGCGATCAGCCGGCTGGCGCGGTCGGGTTCGCCGATCGTCCAGACCAGCGCCTGCAATCCGAGCACGTCCGCATCGGGAAGGTTTGTATCGCGCGTGCGCATTGCTATCGTTCCGGTTTGGAAAGGTTGGTGACGCACGTGGCGAAACGGGTGCTCGTTGTCGAGGACAACGAACTCAATCTGAAGCTGTTCTGCGATCTGCTGCGCGCGCACGGCTTCGTTGCCGAGCCGGTGCGCGACGGGCGCGAGGCGGTTGCGCTCGCGCGCGAATTCGCGCCCGACCTCATCATCATGGATATCCAGATGCCGCACGTCACCGGCTACGAGCTGATCCTGGAGCTGATGGCGGACGAACAGCTGCGCACCATCCCGGTGATGGCGGTCACCGCCTACGCCGGGCGCGACGACGAGGAGCGGATCCGCGCGGCGGGCGCGCGATCCTATGTGTCGAAGCCGATCAGCCTCGCCCGGTTCATGGATGCGGTAAACGCACTGCTGTGATTCGCGGCAGGCGCGATTCCGGCCGTGCGGGCCGGACAAACCAAGGGCGGCATCCTCCGAACGAGAATACCGCCCTTGGCCCGTAGTGACGCGATACAGGGCGGCCGGAATGTCCGGTCGCCAGCCGCCGCTATGACGTCCGAAGATGAACGCAATGTGTCCGAAGCCGGGCCCGAACACGGCAACGGGAATGACCATGATACCACGTGCCGAAAGCCGCCGGCGCATGGTGCGCAGACGGCTTTCCGGCGATCGCGCAAGCAGCGACGGCGGTCATGCCGCCGCCAGAGGCTTACTTGATCTTGGTTTCCTTGAACTCGACATGCTTGCGCACGACCGGATCGTACTTGCTGAAGCTCAGCTTCTCGGTCTTGGTGCGCGGGTTCTTCTTGGTGACGTAGAAGAAGCCGGTGTCGGCAGTGCTGACGAGCTTGATCTTGACGGTAGTCGGCTTGGCCATGAGCCCTAATCCTGAAAACAAGGAGAGCGGCAGCACCAACGCCGCCGCTCGATCAGCCGCGGCGCATGGCGGAAACCCGCCGCCAAGTCAACCGCGCAACCCCCGCAAACCGCCTCTTAACCCCCCTCTTACAATTGCGGGCGCAGGTTCGCGCCTGAAAACGATGGAGCGGCACGATGGGGCGGGTGGTCGATCGCGAAATGACGATGATGGAATCGGTGCGGGCGGACCTCGCCGCGCGAATCGCCGCCATCGACGTCAAGGCACCTTATAGCGCCGCCCGCGACCTGAAGCCCGACATCGACCAGATCCGCCTGATCGCGCACCGCAACGGGCTCAACCCCGCGGTCACCGTCGCGCATTTCGTCGATTCGGCGCTGTCGCGTGGCGAACATGGCGCGCTCGTCCACGGCTGGCTGTCGGTGCTCGGCGATGCCGTGGCGTGCGAGCGGCAGGACGTACGCGCCTGCGACACCTTCGCCGCCGCCTGTTCGGTGCGGCTGGCGGGCTGACATGGATGCATTGATGGCGGCGCTGGTCGCCGCCGCTCTGGCGCAGATGGGCGACCGGCCCGCCTGGCTCGCTGCGATCCTGAGCGACCGCTATCGTGCGCCCGGCCTCGTCATCGCGATGGCCGCGCTCGCCCTGCTCGGCGCGGGGCTGCTCGCCGCCGCCGCGGGCGCGCTGCTCGCCCCGCGGCTGACGCCGGAGGCGAAACAGCTGTTCCTCGCACTCGCGCTGCTGTTCCAGGGCGGCGGCGCGCTGTTCCCGGTCAAGGCGCCCGACCGGCTGTCGCGCTGGCGGATCGGCGCCGCCGCGACCAGCTTTGTCGGGCTGTTCATTCTCGCCTTCGGCGACGGCGTGCAGTTCGTCGTGCTGGCGCTCGCCGCGCGGGCGGAACTGCCATGGCTCGCCGCGATCGGTGCGACGCTCGGTTCGCTGGCGGCGATCGCTACCGCCGCGATCCTGGGAGAGGCGGGCTGGACCGCGCTGCCGCTCGTCGCGCTGCGCCGCGGCATCGCGATCCTGTTCGCCGCCGCCGCGCTCTGGCTCGGCCTCGGCGCGCTCCGGCTGATCTAAGGCGCCTGATCCAGCCGCTCGATCAGACTGTCGGGCAAAATGCCGGGTGCGCGGTGGAGCATTTCGGCTATCGGTTCGTTGCCGCAACGATCCCTTTCCAGGAGTTTTCCATGGCAGACATCAACCCGGCGCTGAACACGCCGACCGACCTCAGCAACACGCGCACCGTCGCCGACGCGCTCAACGCCTCGCTCGCCGATTGCTATGCGCTGTATCTCAAGACCAAGAACTTCCACTGGCACGTGTCCGGCCCGCATTTCCGCGACTATCACCTGATGCTCGACGATCAGGCCACGCAGATCCTCGGCGTCACCGACGCCATCGCCGAGCGCGTTCGCAAGACCGGCAACACCACGCTCCGCTCGATCGGCGACATCAGCCGCCGCCAGACGATCGCCGACAACGACAAGGATTTCGTCGATGCCGCGTCGATGCTGGCGGAACTGCGCGAGGACAATCTGAAGCTCGTCGAATCCTTCCGCGTCGTGAAGGATGCGGCGGACGAGGCGAAGGACAATGCCACCAGCGGCATCGTCGACGAATGGACCGACCAGGCCGAGGAGCGCGCCTGGTTCCTGTTCGAGGCCAGCCGGAAAAGCTGAGGGAACCCGATGCGGCCTTCGTTCGGTTCAAGGTGGACTCGAACGAAGGACCCCTCGCCATGCTGAAGCTCGCCCTCACCTTCCTCGTCATCGGCCTCGTGCTGGGACTGCTCGGTTTCGGCGGCATCGGCGGCGCCTTCGTCGGCATCGCCAAGATCCTGTTCTTCATCGCGATCGCGCTGTTCCTGCTGTTCCTCGTCATCAGCCTGGTCGCCGGCAAGGCGGTCAAGAACGCGGTCGATTGACGCAACGAGGGGGCGGTCTCAGTGCCCCTTCAGCGTCACCAGCCAGAAGTCGGGTGGTGCGTTGACGCGGAACGGCACACCACTCGTCCCCAGCCCGGCGCCGATCACCGACGTCAGGTCGCCGCGGCGGACCAGCCCGCACATCAGTCCCGGTTGCCAGAACACGCGGGGCGCCCCGATGATCGGCAGCACGCCCTGTCCGCAATGCGTGTGCCCCGCAAACAGCACGCCGATCCCCGGCGGCACGTCCAGCGACAGGTCGGGTGAATGCGTCAGAATCACCTTCGCACCCGGTAGCGGCATCATCGCCCGTACCGTCGCGGGCAGATCGTGGTGATGGCTGAACGCATCGCCGGCGCCACCGATCGCCAGCGGCCCACGCTGTACGGCCGCATTGTCCAGCACGGTGACCCCTGCCCGTTCCAGCCCCTCCCGGATCGCCTGCGGCACCGACTGGTCGTGATTGCCGAGCACCGCCACGACGCCGAGCGGTGCCCGGAGACGCGATAACGGCGCCACCAGATCCCGCGCACCGGCCCGCGCCACCCCGTCGTCATGGCCTGCGACATAATCGCCCGCGATCATCACCAGATCGGGTCCGGCGGCATTGATCTGCGCGACGATACGCGTCAGCCGCGCCGCATCCATGGTCGCATTGCCGATATGGATATCGCTGAGCGCCGCGATCATGACCGGCTGCGCGCCACGCGGCCAGTCGGGCAACACGATCGTCGCGCGCCGCTCGACCGGATCGGCCAGCGCGTTGCGATACCACCATCCCGCCACCGCCAGGGCGATCAGGGCCAGCCCCGTCGCCATCCACCCGATCGTGCGCATGAGGCATCCGTAACGGGAGCGGATCGAACGCGCCATGCGTTCCCCCCTTCATGCACGCCTTCGCCGCGCTTCTCGATTCGCTCATCTACACCCGCGGTCGCAACGCGAAGCTGAAGCTGATCGTCGATTACCTGCACGCGACGCCCGATCCCGATCGCGGCTGGGCGATGGCGGCGCTGACCGGCGATCTAGACCTGCCCGGCGTCAAGCCGGCGCAGATTCGCGCGCTGATCGAGGCGCGGGTCGATCCCGTGCTGTTCCGGATGAGCCGCGACTATGTCGGCGACACCGCGGAAACGGTGGCGCTGCTCTGGCCCCCGCCGACCGCCGCGCCCGTCCCCACGCCTGTCGCCGCACCGCTGTCGATCAGCGCCGCGGTCGATGCGCTGCGCCACCTGTCGCGCGCCGACGCGCCCGCGGTGCTCGCCGCGATGCTCGACCGACTCGATGCCGAGGAGCGGTTCGCGCTCCTGAAGATGGCGACCGGGGGCCTGCGCATCGGCGTCTCGGCGCGCCTCGCCAAGACCGCGCTGGCGCAGGCGTTCGGCCTCGATGTGGATGCGGTCGAGGAGGTGTGGCACGGCCTGTCGCCGCCCTATGCGTCGCTGTTCGCCTGGGCGCAGGGCACCGGCGAGCAGCCGACGCCCGCCGACGTCCCCGTCTTCCGCCCGTTCATGCTCGCGCACGGGCTGGAGGATGCGCGCGTCGACCTCGCCGATTATGCCGCCGAATGGAAATGGGACGGCATCCGCGTCCAGATCGTCCATGTCGCCGGCCAGACGCGGCTCTACAGCCGCACCGGCGACGACGTCACCGGCAGCTTCCCCGATGTCGCCGCCGCCTTCACCACCCCCGGCACCGTCGACGGCGAATTGCTGGTCAAGGGCGCGGTACAGGGCGGGTCGCGCGACGCAGAGCATTTCGGCGGTGGCGGCGCCGCCAGCTTCAACGCGCTCCAGCAGCGGCTCGGCCGCAAGACCGTGTCGGCGAAGATGCTCGCCGACTATCCCGCCTTCGTCCGCCTCTACGACATCCTGCTCGACGGCGCCGAGGATGTGCGCGCGCTGCCCTGGACCGAACGCCGCGCCAGGCTGGAGGCGTTCGTCCCCCGCCTCGACCCCGACCGGTTCGACCTCAGCCAGGTGATCGCGGCAGCGAGCTTCACCGAACTCGAAGCAATCCGCGCCGGCGCGCGCGACGCCGCGATCGAGGGCGTGATGCTCAAGCGCCGCGATTCGCCCTATGTCGGCGGCCGCCGGGCCGGCCTGTGGTACAAATGGAAGCGCGATCCGCTGACCGCCGATTGCGTCATGATGTACGCGCAGCGCGGCAGCGGCCGCCGCTCATCCTATTACAGCGACTATACCTTCGGCTGCTGGACCGAGGAGGGCGAGTTGCTGCCGGTCGGCAAGGCCTATTCGGGTATCACCGACGAGGAATTGCGCATGCTCGACGGCTTCGTCCGCCGCCACACGCTCAACCGCTTCGGCCCGGTGCGCGAGGTGGAAAAGACGATGGTGCTCGAGATCGCGTTCGATTCGATCCACAGCTCGACCCGACACAAGTCCGGCATCGCCATGCGCTTCCCGCGCATCGCCCGGATCAGGACCGACAAACCCGCATCCGAGGCGGACCGGGTCGACACGCTCAAGCGGCTGGTGACCTGAACCGATGGCCCGGTTGCCGTAGCGTCGGAGCGTCACGCGATCACTGCTGGACGCGGGGCTTGATCGCTCGCATCGTCGCGCCGCCCGTGCCACCCCGTCGCGACCGAGAACCGCATGTACCATGTCGAATATGATGCGCCCGCCAACAACCTGATGCTCATCGTAAAGGGCTTCTGGACGCCGGAGGACGTCACCGCCTTTGCCGCGAACGTCGGCGTCCGGGCGCAGGAGGCCCGCGCCGTCCGGCCCGATTTCGACGTCGTCGTCGAATCGCTCGAATTTCCCGTGCAGGGCCATGCGGTCGCCGACCTGCTTACCGGGATCATGCGGGGCGGGATGCAGCTGACCAGCGGCAGGGCGGCGGTGGTCGTCGGCAGCCACCTCAACAAAGTGCAGGCCGAACGGACGCTCGTTCACCCCCGGCTGCGCGTGTTCCTGACGCTTGACGACGCCCGCCGGTGGCTGGCGGAATCGCCCGTGGCCTGCGCCGTGCCGGCGCTGCCCTGATCGTTCAGCCGGCGCGGCCGACTTCCTCGCCGATCCGGATCTCGTACACCGTCGGCCAGTATTTTCCCGTCACGAACAGGCGGTCGGTCGCCGCGTCATAGGCGATGCCGTTGGCCACCGCGTCGGGATCGGCACTGGCGATCTCCGCCACCAGCGGCCGCAGGTCGATCAGACCGTCGACCTTACCGCTCGCCGGGTCGATCCGCGCGACGAACCCCGTCATCCAGACGTTGGCGAGGATGCGCCCGCGATACACCTCCAGCTCGTTGAGCTTCTGCAACGGCCGGCCGTTCAGCGTCACCGCGATCCGGCCGCGTTCGGCGAAGCGCACCGGGTCGATCCGCCGCAGCGTCGCCGTGCCGTCGGACAGGATGATCCCCGTAGCATCGCTGGTCATGCCCCAGCCTTCGCCGGCGTAGCGGAACGGCTTGCCGCTCTGCTTCAACGCCGGCAGCGACCAGCGGAAGCCCAGCCCGGTCTTCCACGTCACGCTGAGCAGCGCATTCTGCCAGCAGGCGATGCCCTCGCCGAAAAGTTCGGTCGCGATCCAGCCCCGCGCGACGACCTTGCCGTCCGCCAGGTTGACCCGCCGGACGTCGGACGCGCCTTCCTTGCCCGTGCTCTCGTACAGCGCGCCGCCGCAGAACAGCAGCCCCTCGGTGAATGCGCCGCTATCGTGCGGAAAGCGCGCGACCACGTCGGCGGCATAGACGGGGACGCCGGCCGCGGTCGTGGCAGGCACGGCGGGCGGCGCCGCCTGCGGCGCGGTCTGCGCCACGGTCGCATGCGCCGGATGCGCGACCTGCCATCCGCCGGCACCGAGCGCGCCGACCACGGCCAGCGTCAGCAATGTCTTCACGCGATCCTCCATCCGTTCGTCCGATAGCGCGACCGGCACGATTTGTCCGCCTCAGCCTGCCGATTCGGCGGCGAAGCTTGACCGTTTTGGAAGCCCCCCCTCGTCATTGCGAGCGCAGCGAAGCAATCCAGAGCCGGACCAGGACGCCCTGGATTGCTTCGCGACGCTCGCAATGACGAGGGAGGAAAGCCACCTAGCGCCAATCGACATTCAGATAATGGCGTGCCGAAAACGGGGTTTTGCGTGACTTGGGCGCAGCGTCCGTCCGGTAATTGAGCACCGGAAGCGCGCGAAAGCGCCAGTTGCAGGCCGTCAGAACTGAATGTCGATCGGCCCCAGCACCGCCCGACCGAGTCCACGCACCCGGCCCCAAAAACGCAAAAGGCCCGGCACCGCATCTGCGGGCCGGGCCTCTTACTGACGAATCGGGAAGCTTACGCGGCCGACAGGTTCACCGCGGCGTACTTGCCGCGACGATCGACCTCGAGTTCGAACTGCAGCTTGTCGCCCTCGTTCAGGGTCGACATGCCGGCGCGCTCGACGGCCGAGATGTGCACGAACGCATCGGGCTGTCCGTCGTCGCGCTGAATGAAGCCGAAGCCCTTCATCGCGTTGAAGAACTTGACCGTGCCGGTCGCCTTCTCGCCGGTCAGCTGACGCTGCGGACCACCGGCGCCGCCAGCGGCGGGACGGGGACCACGGTCGCCGAAGCCACCTTCGCGCGGCTCGCGGGGGGCGCGCTCGGTGACGGCCATCGGCTCGCCGTCGATCTTCAGCTCGGTCGCCGAGATGCGGCCGCCGCGATCGACGAGCGTGAAGCCGAGCGGCTGGCCCTCGGCCAGTGCGCTCATGCCGGCCTGTTCGACCGCCGAGATGTGAACGAACACGTCTTCGCCGCCGTCATCGCGAACGACGAAGCCGAAGCCCTTCTGCGCGTTGAAGAACTTGACCACGCCGGTGCCCTCGCCGACGACCTGCGGGGGCATGCCGCGGCCACCGCCGCTGAAGCCGCCACCACCGCCGCCGCCGAAACCGCCGCCGCCGCCACCACGGAAGCCGCCGCCGCCGCCGCCACCGAAGCCGCCGCGATCGCCGCCGCCGAAGCTGCTGCCACCGCCGAAGCCGCCACGGTCACCGCCGCCGAAACCGCCGCCACCGAAACCGCCGCCGCCGAAGCTGCTGCCACCGCCGAAGTCGCTGCTGCCGCCGCCGAAATCATCGCGCTTGTCGCGACCACGTCCGCCACGATTGCCGCGGCCACCTTTGTCGTAACCCATAACCCTGTTCGTCTTCCCGGTTCGCCCGCAACCTATCCGTACGAGATACTCGTGCGCCGGACGACGAACGCGAGCCCTCGGGCGCCAAACCTATTGCGCCTTGGGACTCGTCATAGCGCAGAAAACAAGTCGTCGCGAACAAATTCGTCGCGGCTATTGCCCATCTCATACCGATACTTGCCGCCATGTGGCCCGTATGCCATCGAATCGCCGCGATCGTCGGAACGCTTAACCATTGAGCGCGGCGGCGTTGGCGCGTAGGGCGGCCACATGACCGTACACTTCCACGAGGAAGACCTCCCCGCCGACGTCTTCGCTCCCGGCGCCTCGATCGCCGTCGATACCGAGACGATGGGCCTCATCACCCCGCGCGACCGGCTCTGCGTCGTCCAGCTGTCCGATGGCGGCCCCGACGAACATCTGGTCCGCTTCGGCGCCGGCAGCGACTATGCCGCGCCCAACCTCAAGGCGCTGCTGAGCGACCCCGCGCGGGTCAAGCTGTACCATTACGGCCGCTTCGACATCGCCGCGCTCCAGCATTATCTCGGCATCGTCGCCGCACCGGCCTATGACACCAAGATCGCCTCGCGCCTGATCCGCACCTACACCGACCGGCACGGGCTGAAGGAGCTGGTCCGCGAACTGCTCGGGCAGGAACTCAGCAAGCAACAGCAATCGTCGGACTGGGGCGCGCCCGAACTGTCGGACGCGCAGAAGGATTATGCCGCCAGCGACGTCCGCTTCCTCCATCGCCTGCAGGCGGAGCTCGACCGGCGGCTGGCGCGCGAGGGCCGCACCGCGATCGCGCAGGCGTGCTTCGACTTCCTGCCGACCCGCGCCGCGCTCGACCTCGCCGGCTGGCCAGAGATCGACATCTTCGCCCATGCCTGAGTCGCGCCGGTGAGCTCCGCCGTCGCGGACCGCGTGCGCTCGGCACGCCAGCGCTGGGCCGCGCCCGGCGGCCGGCACGACCGGTTCGTCGCGCTGCTCAACACCGGCCTGCCGGTCGGCATCGGCGTGCTCGCCGCCTTCCTCGTGATGGCGCCGCTGACTGCGGGCAACGAGGTGTCCTTCGTCCTCGACAAGAACAAGGTCGAGGTGGCGAAGGAGCGGATGAAGCTGCAGGCCGCCACCTATCGCGGTCAGGACGACAAGGGGCAGGCGTTCGCGCTCAATGCCGGATCGGCGGTGCAGCAGAGCAGCAGTGTGCCGGTCGTGCAGATCAACGGCATGGCCGCCGATCTCGCGCTGCAGGACGGCCCGGCGACGCTGCGCGCCAATCAGGGGCGCTACGACCTCAACACCGAACAGATGAAGGTCGACGGCCCGATCGCCTTCCGCGCCGCCAACGGCTATCGCCTCGACACCAGCGATGCGACGATCGATCTCAAGTCCAAGACGATGAACAGCCAGGGCAAGGTCACCGGCACCGTGCCGCAGGGCAATTTCAGCGCGAACACGCTCAGCGCCGACCTCGAGGGGCGGACCGTGCGGCTCAGCGGCAATGCCCGCTTGCGGTTCGTGCCGCGAGGGACGAAATAGCGCATCATGCGCTTGCCCCTTTTCCTCGCCCTGCTGTTCACCGCCCTGTTGCCCGTCGGCACGCCGCTGGCGGCGCAGACCGCGCACAATTCGAACGCGCCGATCGACTTCGGCGCCGACAACATCGAATTGCAGGACAAGGCGAATCGCGCGGTGCTGTCGGGCAGCGTGTCGGTGAAGCAGGCGGAGATGACGCTCAACGCCGCGCGGATGACCGTCAGCTATACCGGGCAGGTCGTCGGCGGCAATCCGCAGGTGTCGCGACTCGACGCCAGCGGCGGCGTCACCGTCCGCCGGCCGGACCAGACCGCCAAGAGCCAGTTCGCGATCTACGATCTCAACCGCCGCGTCATCACCATGCTCGGTGCGGTGACGCTGACGCAGGGCGGCAACACCGTCAACGGCGGCCGGCTGACGATCAACCTCGATACCGGCCGCGCCGTGATCGACGGATCGTCGGTACGCGGGTCGAGCGGCGCGACCGGCGGCGCCACCACGGCGGCACCGGGCGGCCGCGTCACCGGCACCTTCTCCGTTCCGAAGCGCGACTGACCCTTTCCCGAATCCATCGCCTCGTCATCGCCGCCTGAGCGGGGATGACGTCCCTTTGTGGCGGACGGGAGCCACGATCCACCGAAACAGGGCTTCCCTCGCGCCCTCCCGCGCGCCATGACGCACCGACATGCACGAACCCTGCCAAGGCAGGGCTTCGGTAACCCATTGCTGCGAGGCATCACGCCCATGGACGCCGCCGTTTCCGACCTGCAGACCGCCGAGGCGATTCACGAAGCGCCGGTCAGCCGCGGGTTGCAGGCGATCTCGATCGCCAAATCCTACGACAAGCGCGTCGTCCTCACCGACGTCTCGGTGTCGGTCGACCGCGGCGAGGTCGTCGGCCTGCTCGGCCCCAACGGCGCCGGCAAGACGACCTGCTTCTACTCGGTGATGGGACTGGTGAAGCCCGATTCCGGCCGGATCATGCTCGACGGCGAGGATATCACCAAACTGCCGATGTATCGCCGCGCGATCCTCGGTCTGGGCTACCTGCCGCAGGAAACCAGCATCTTCCGCGGCCTGTCGATCGAGAAGAACATCGCCTCGGTGCTCGAACTGTCCGAACCCGATGCGGCGGCACGGCCCGCAAAGCTCGACAAGCTGCTCGACGAATTCGGCCTTACCCGCCTGCGCGCCTCGCCGGCGATGGCGCTGTCGGGCGGCGAGCGCCGCCGCGCCGAGATCGCCCGCGCGCTCGCCGCGGATCCGTCGATCATGCTGCTCGACGAACCCTTCGCCGGCATCGACCCGATCTCGATCGCCGACATCCGCGATCTGGTGAAGGACCTCAAGCGCCGCGACATCGGCGTACTCATCACCGATCACAACGTCCGCGAAACGCTCGACATCGTCGACCGCGCCTACATCATCTACGATGGCCGCGTGCTCTTCGCGGGCAGCCCCGAGGAACTGGTCGCCGACGCCAACGTCCGCCGCCTGTACCTCGGCGAGGGCTTCTCGCTGTAGAGTGATGCGGAAAGACTTCGCCTTCCACCCCTCTCCCACCGGGAGAGGGGCAAGCCCCGGAGGGGCGCGGGGTGAGGGCAGGTGCGACGCACTGTCCGTATCGCCCCTCACCCGTCCGCCGCTTTCTGTGGCTCCCTCCCTCTCCCGTCGGGAGAGGGGCATTTGAGCCTCGCCCCGCGCCTCGACATCCGCCAGTCGCAATCGCTGGTGATGACGCCGCAGCTGCAGCAGGCGATCAAGCTGCTCGCGCTGTCCAACCTCGAGATCGAGGGCTTCATCGCCGAAGAGGTCGAGAAGAACCCGCTGCTCGAGGCGGCGCAGACCGACGAGGTGATTCGCCCCGAACGCGTCGAGCGCGAAGAGCCGGCGGGCTGCGACGACCTGATCGGCGGCACCGCCACCGCCGAGCCGATCGACGTCGATTATGCGACCGAAAGCCACCAGCAGGACAGCGTCGCCGATGGCGGCGGCGGCTTCGACGGCGCCTTGTCGATGACTGGCGGCAATAGCGGCAGCGGGTCGGGCGGCGAGGATCTCGATTTCGATTCGTTCGCACAGGCCGACGGCACGCTCGCCGACCATCTGCTCGCCCAGGCGGGTGCGGTGGTCGACGGCGCGGACTGGTTCATCGCCCAGCATCTGATCGACCAGATCGACGAGGCGGGCTATCTGACCGTGCCGCTGCTCGACATCGCCAACCGGCTCGGCACGTCGCTGTCGCGGGTGGAGCAGGTCCTGTCGCGCATCCAGACGCTCGATCCGACCGGCGTCGGCGCGCGCGACCTCGCCGAATGCATCGCGTTGCAGGCGAAGGAGGCGGACCGCTACGATCCCTGCATGGCGCGGCTGATCGACAATCTCGACCTGCTCGCGCGCGGCGAGCTGACGCGGCTGAAGCGGATGTGCGGCGTCGACGACGAGGATATGGCGGACATGATCCGCGAGCTGCGCGGCTACGATCCCAAGCCCGGCTGCCGCTACGGCGGCGAACCCGCGCTGGCGGTGACGCCCGACCTGTTCGTCGCAAAGACCAAGACCGGCTGGGGCATCGAACTCAACGCCGCCACCCTGCCCCGCGTGCTGGTCAACCGTCGCTATTATCACGAGCTCAGCCACGGTCCGCAGGACAAGGCGAGCAAGGCGTGGCTGTCCGATGCGCTCGCATCGGCCAACTGGCTCATCAAGGCGCTGGACCAGCGCCAGCGCACGATCATCAAGGTCGCCGCCGAGATCGTGAAGCAGCAGGAGGCGTTCTTCCTGAAGGGCGTCGCCCATCTCAAGCCGATGACGCTCGCCCGCGTCGCCGACGCGATCGAGATGCACGAATCGACCGTCAGCCGCGTCACCAGCAACAAATATCTCAGCTGCGCACGCGGCGTCTTCGAGCTGAAATATTTCTTCACCAGCGCGATTCAGGCGGCCGACGGTGGCGACGCGGTCTCGGCCGAAGCGGTCAAGAGCGCGATCCGCGCGCTGATCGCCGGCGAGGGCGCCAAGATCCTGTCCGATGACACTCTGGTCGAACTGTTGCAGGCCAAAGGCTTCGACATCGCCCGCCGCACCGTCGCCAAATATCGCGAGGCGATGGGGATCGGCAGCTCGGTCCAGCGCCGCCGCGCGCGCACGCTGGAGGGCGCATGATTTCCCGCCGCACCACGCTCGCCGCCCTCGCCGCGCTGGCGCTGACCGGCGCGGCGAAGCCCGCGACGCTGACCGTCATGACCTTCAACGTACGCCTGCCCAATCCGGGCGACGGCGCCAACGTCTGGCCCAACCGCCGCGCGCTGTTCGCGCAAACCGTCGCCGCCGCCGATCCCGACCTGTTCGGGACGCAGGAGCTGTTCCGGAGCCAGGGCGACGACATCGTCCGCGCGCTGCCCCGCTATCGCTGGTTCGGCCGCGACCGGCGTGGCGGCCATGGCGACGAGCATATGGGCATCTTCTACCGCCCCGACCGGCTGACGCTGCTCGCACAGGGCGATTTCTGGCTGTCCGACACGCCCGACGTGCCCGGCAGCATCAGCTGGGGCCACCCGCTGCCGCGCATGGTCACATGGGGCCGCTTCCGGACACGCGACGGCCGCCGCTTCGTCCTGCTCGACACCCATTTCCCCTATCGCGCCGAGGACGAACCCGCCCGCGAAAAGGCCGCCCGCCTGATCGTCGCGCGCCTGCCCGCCATTGCCGGCACGGACCCGGTCGTGCTGACCGGCGACTTCAACACCACCCCCGACACCCCGACCCACGCCACGCTGACGGCATCGCTGCAGGACGTGTGGCAGGCGGTCGCCGCCCCGCAGGGCCCGGCCCTCACCTTCCACGACTTCACCGGCACGCCCGACCGCCGCATCGACTGGATCCTCACCCGCGGCTTCCGCCCGCTGACCGTGGAAACGATCACCAGCCACGATGGCGCGCGCTATCCCTCCGACCATTTCCCGGTGGTGGCCAAGCTCGGCTTCGAAGAGAATTGATCCTCGCGAAGACGCAAAGGCGCGAAGAAAAGGTGATCGCGCGTACGCGCTAAAAAAAACTGCGTCCACGCAGCGGCCCTGCCCATTCCCATCAGTTATCGTCCGAGGCGGCAGCGGCAAACCCGCCCGTCCTCCGCGTTCTCCGCGCCTCCGCGCGCACCACATCTTTGCGTCTTCGCGCCTTCGCGTGAATCCATCACTCCCCGGGCTCCCCCCTCAATCGTCCTCATCCTCGAACCCCACCAGCGCCAGCGCGCGCGCCTTGATCTGGCGGGTCATGCACCAGTGGACCAGCGCCTCCTCGCGCCCGTGCGTCACCCACACCTCCCTGGGCGCGATCTCCGACAGCGTGTCGGTCAGTTCGTCCCAGTCGGCATGATCGGACAGGATCAGCGGCAGCTCGACGTTCTTCTGCCGCGCCCGTTGCCGCACCCGCATCCACCCGCTCGCCATTGCGGTGATCGGGTCGGGCAGTCGCCGCGACCAGCGGTCGTTGAGCGCGCCGGGCGGGCACATCACGACATGCCCCGCCATGTCCGCCTTCTTCGCCTCCGCCACCGGCAACAGCTCGCCCAGCCGCACGCCATGTTCGGCATAGAGGTCGCACAGACGCTGCAACGCGCCATGGATATAGATCGGCGCCTCATGCCCCCGTGCGCGCAGTTCCGCGATCACCCGCTGCGCCTTGCCCAGGGCATAGGCGCCGACCAGCACGCAGCGATCGGGATTGGCGTGCAGCCGCGCGATCAGCTTGTCGATCTCGTCTCCCGTGTCCGGATGCCGGAACACCGGCAAGGCAAAGGTCGCCTCGGTCACGAACACGTCGCATTTCACCGGCTCGAACGGCGCGCAGGTCGGGTCCGGCCGCCGCTTATAGTCGCCCGACACCACCACGCGCTCGTCGCGATAGTCGAGCACGATCTGTGCCGATCCCAGCACATGGCCCGCCGGCACGAAGCCGACCGTCACGTCGCCCATCCGCATCGCCTCGCCATAGCCGACCGGATGGCCCGCCTGCTCGCCATAGCGCGCATCCATGATCGCCAGCGTCTCGGGCGTCGCCCATACCGCGCCATGGCCGCCGCGGGCATGATCGGCATGGCCATGCGTCACCAGCGCGCGCGCCTCGGGCTCCGACGGGTCGATCCACGCGTCGGCGGGCTTCACATAGATGCCGTGCGGATGCGGTTCCAGCCAGTCGCCCAATCGTGCCATGCTACCTATATGGTTGGGATGCTGGTCGGTTCCCGTTCACCCTCACCCCTTCGCGCCGCCGGCGCTCTTCCCCTCTCCCATCGGGCGAGGGGCAAGGCGGCAGCATTGCCGCGGGGTGAGGGTGACGACGCATGACCGATCTCCCCCCACCCCTCGCCGACTGGTTCGCCGCCCGCGGCTGGCGACCGCGCCGCCACCAGCTCGACATGCTCCGCGAAGGCCGCGCCGGTCGGCACGCCTTGCTCGTCGCCACCACCGGCGCGGGCAAGACGCTCGCCGGCTTCCTGCCGACGCTGACCGAATTGATCGAGGCCCCGACCGAGGGCCTCCACACGCTCTACGTCTCGCCGCTGAAGGCGCTCGCGGTCGACATCCAGCGCAACCTCGTCACCCCGATCGACGAGATGGGCCTCACGCTGCGCGTCGAAACGCGCACCGGCGACACGCCATCGGATCGCAAGGCGCGCCAGCGCGTCCGGCCGCCGCAGATCCTGCTGACCACGCCCGAATCGCTGTCGCTGCTGCTCAGCTATCCCGACAGCGTCACCATGTTCGAAGGGTTGCGGACGATCGTCGTCGACGAGGTCCATGCCTTCGCCACCGGCAAGCGCGGCGACCTGCTCTCGCTGTGCATGGCGCGGCTCCAGCGGATCAGCCCCGGCCTGCGCCGCGTCGCGCTCTCCGCCACGGTTGCCGACAGCGACGGCTATCGCGCCTGGCTCGCCCCCGACGGCGACATCGATCAGGTCGCGATGGTGCAGGGCGAGGCGGGCGCCGATCCGAACATCGCGATCCTGCTGCCCGAGGGCCGCGTGCCCTGGTCGGGCCATTCCGGGCGCTACGCCGCCGAACAGGTGATGGCGGAGATCGAGACGCACAGGACCTCGATCATCTTCTGCAACACCCGCAGCCTCGCCGAGCTGATCTTCCAGGACCTGTGGAAGGTGAACACGCTGTCGCTCCCGATCGGCGTCCACCACGGCAGCCTCGCGCTGGAGGCGCGCCGCAAGGTCGAAGGCGCGATGGCCTCCGGCCGGCTGCGCGCGCTCGTCGCCACCGCCAGCCTCGACCTCGGCGTCGACTGGGGCGACGTCGATTGCGTCATCCAGATGGGCGCGCCCAAGGGTTCCTCGCGCCTGCTCCAGCGGATCGGCCGCGCCAACCATCGACTCGACGAGGCGTCGGAGGCGATCGTGGTCCCCGGCAACCGTTTCGAATATCTGGAGGCGCGCGCCGCGCTCGACGCGGTCGAGGCGGGCGAGCTCGATCCCGACCTGTTTCGCCCCGGCGCGCTCGACGTGCTCGCGCAGCACGTCATGGCGATGGCCTGCGCCGCGCCCTTCGATCAAGCCGCCCTGCTCGACGAGGTGCGCTCCGCCCTGCCCTATTCCGCGCTCACCGCCGAGACGTTCGACCGCGTCCTCGGCTTCATCCGCGACGGCGGTTACAGCCTCAAGGCCTATGACCGGTTCAAGCGGCTGACGCAGGAGGCGGACGGCCTGTGGCGGGTCAGCCACCCCAAATTCGTGACGCAGCACCGCCTCAACGCCGGCATCATCGTCGAATCGACAATGCTCAACGTCCGATTCCGCAACGGCCGCGCCCTGGGCAAGGTCGAGGAAGGCTTCGCCGCCCAGCTCTCCCCCGGCGACACCTTCTTCTTCGCCGGCCTGAGTTGCGAGGTGCAGAAGATCGACACCGAGGACCTCATCGTCCGCGCCTCGTCGAAACCGGCGCGCATCCCGACCTACGGCGGATCGCGGATGCCGCTGTCGACCAACCTCGCCGATCGCGTTCGCGGCTTCCTTGCAGAGCCCGGACAGTGGGCGCGCTTCCCCGACGACGTGCGCGAATGGCTCGAATTCCAGGCGAAGCGCTCCGCCCTCCCCCGTCCCGGCCAGCTGCTGGTCGAAACCTTCCCGCGCGAAGGCCGCCATTACATGGTCGCCTACAGCTTCGAAGGGTGGAACGCGCATCAGTCGCTCGGCATGCTCATCACCCGCCGCATGGAGGCGGAGGGGCTCAAACCGCTGGGCTTCGTCGCCAACGATTATGCGCTCGCGGTCTACGGAATCGACAAGATCACCGACCCCGCGGCGCTGTTCAGCCCCGACATCCTCGAACATGAATTCGTCGACTGGGTGCAGCAATCGCACCTGCTCAAGCGCGCCTTCCGCGAGGTCGCGGTGATCGGCGGCCTCGTCGAACGCCAGCACCCCGGCAAGCGCAAGACCGGGCGACAGGTCACCTTCTCGACCGACCTGATCTACGACGTGCTGCGCAAATACGAACCCTCCCACCTGCTGCTGCAGGCCGCATGGGACGACGCCCGCGCCCGCATGACCGATGTCGGCCGCCTCGCCGGCCTGCTCGACCGCGCCGCCGAAACGATGCTCCACGTCGACCTCGACCGGGTGACGCCGCTCGCCGTCCCCGTCCTGACCCTCATCGGCCGCGAGAAGGTCTCGACCGGCAGCGCCGACGACCACCTCCTGATCGAAGCGGAAGCGCTGGCCGCCGAAGCGATGACCCTCGACTAGCCGCCTGACAAGGAAAGTTGATTCACGCGAAGCCGCAAAGACACGAAGAGAGAAGGCTTTTGCGCGCAGAGGCGCGGAGGACGCAGAGAAGGGCCTGCGGCAGCTTCAATCCACTGCTCGATGTGAATGATGACAGCCGCTGCGCAGCCCCTCTTCTTCTCCGCGCTCTCTGCGCCTCCGCGCGCAAACCCTCTTCGCGTCTTCGCGTCTTCGCGCGAACGATCACACCATCACCTGCTCGCCCAGCTCCAGCACCTTCCCCGGCGGGATCTTCAGGATGTCGGTCGGGTCGCTCGCATTGCGCGGCATGAACATGAAGATGCGACCGATGGAAGAACCGTCATTGCGAGCGCAGCGAAGCCATCCAGGGCGTCCTGGTTCGACTCTGAATGGCTTCGCTGCGCTCGCAACGACGGAACCAGAACTGCAGCAACGCCGATCCACCTCTCGGCAGGACCACCAAAGCCCCTCTTCTTCTCCGCGCTCTCTGCGCCTCCGCACGCAAAACCTCTTCACGTCTTCGCGTCTTCGCGTGAACGATCAGACAGTCACCTGCTCGCCCAGCTCCAGCACCTTCCCCGGCGGGATCTTCAGGAAGTCGGTCGGATCGCTCGCATTGCGCTGCATGAACATGAAGATGCGGTCCTGCCACAACGGCATCCCCACATCCGCCTCCGGCTTCAGCGTATTGCGCCCGATGAAGAAGCTGGTCTTCATCGCATCGAGGCTGCGCATCTCGGTCTTGCCGCCGACGCCCAGATCGGCCGGCACGTCGGGCGATTCCATGAAGCCGTAGTTGAGCACCACGCTCTCGAAATTGTCGTCGAGCCGCTCGACCGTGCGGCGGTGTTCGGCGTCGACCATGGGCCGGTCGGTGGTGCGGATGCTCACCACCAGATTGCGCTCGTGCAGCACCTTGTTGTGCTTGAGGTTGTGGAGCAGCGCCCCCGGCGCCGATCGCGGATTGGCGGTCAGGAACACCGCAGTCCCAGGAACCCGCTCGGGCGGACGCTTCGCCAGCGCCACGGCAAGGTCGGCGAGCGGGATGCTCTGCCGCGCCTCGAACGCGCGCACGATGCCCTTGCCGCGCACCCAGGTGTAGATCAGCAGGCCGATCGCCGCGGCGATGACCAGCGGCACCCAGCCGCCCTCGACGACGCGCAGGATGTTGGCGCCGAAGAAGACGAGATCGAGGCACAGGAACGGCAGGATCGCCGCCAGCGCCAGCGGCCGTCCCCAATGCCAGACGTGCCGCGCGACGAGATAGCCGAGCAAGGTCGTCACCACCATCGTGCCGGTCACCGCGATGCCATAGGCCGCCGCCATCGCCGACGAGGTCTTGAACTGCACGATCAGCACCAGCACGCCGACCAGCAGTAGCCAGTTGATCGCGGGCAGATAGATCTGCCCGGCGAAGTCCGCCGAGGTCTGGCGCAGCTTCATCCGCGGCAGCAGCCCCAATTGCACCGCCTGCTGCGTCAGCGAAAACGCGCCGGTGATGACCGCCTGGCTGGCGATGACGGTGGCGAACCCGGCGAGCACGATCAGCGGCCCGCGGACCGACTCGGGCGCCATCAGGAAGAACCAGTTCTGGTTGGTGAACGGCCGCCCCGCCGCCGCCGCCGCCTCCAGATGCGACAGCGCGAACGCCCCCTGCCCCAGATAGTTGAGCATCAGCGCCGGAAAGACGAGGAACAGCCACGCGATCCGGATCGGCCGCTTGCCGAAATGCCCCATGTCCGCGGTCAGCGCTTCCGCGCCGGTGACGGTCAGAAACACCGCGCCGAGCACGAACAGCCCGGTCGTCCCGTGCGTCGCGAGGAAGCGGATGCCATAGCTCGGGATCAGCACGCGGAAGATCGAGAGCTCGTCGGCGATATGCCACAGGCCCAGCCCGCCGATCGTCACGAACCAGAGGATGCACACCGGCCCGAACAGCTTGGCGACCATCGCGGTGCCGCGCTTCTGGATCAGGAACAGCGCGATCAGGATGCCGATCGTCAGCGCCCGGATCGTCCCCTCGTCGAACAATTTGGCGGCGGAGGGGATCGTCTGCAGCCCCTCCATCGCTGACAGCACCGACAGCGACGGCGTGATGATCGCATCGCCATAGAACAAGGCCGCGCCCGCTGCGCCGAGCACCAGCGCGATCCGGCTGCGCACGCCGATCGAGCGCCGCGCCAGCGCCGCCAGCGCCAGCACGCCGCCCTCGCCGTGATTGTCGGCGCGCATCAGGAAGAAGACGTATTTGAACGTCACGATCAACGTCAACGTCCACAGCGCAAGGCTGAGCACGCCGAGGATCTCCGACGGGTCGATGCCGTCCGCCGCGGACTGGCCCAGCGCGTCGCGGAAGGCGTAGAGCGGGCTGGTGCCGATATCGCCGAACACCACGCCGATCGCGCCGATGGTAAGGCCGATCAGGGCGGGGTGCGGACGGGTGGGCGAGACGGGTGCTTCGACGGCGGGCGACATGGCGCGCACTTACCCCTGAAAAGACCATCCGGACGGAAGGACGGCGCGCTTTACGCCTATTGCGGCGCCAGGCAAGCGGATTTGCACCGCGCTGCACAACCGCTTGATCCGCCCGATCTTTGCAGGCAAGGCGCGGGCATGGTTCCCTTTTCGTTCGGCGGCCACGTGCTTCAGGCCCTTCCCGAGGGCGCCCTGCTGTGGCCGGCGCGGCGCGCGCTGCTCGTCGCCGACCTGCATTTCGAAAAGGCGAGCTGGTACGCCGCGCGCGGGCAGATGCTGCCGCCCTATGATTCGCTGGCGACGCTCGCAGACCTCGCCGCTGTGGTCGCCAGAACGGGTGCGCAGGAGCTGTGGTGCCTCGGCGACAGCTTCCACGACAGCGACGGCTGCGACCGCCTGCCGCAGGAGGCGCGGATTCGCCTGCGCGCGCTGACCGGGGGGCTGCGCTGGACGTGGATCACCGGCAACCACGATCCCGACATCAAGGACCGCTGCGGCGGCGAGGTCGCGCGCGAGGTGGAGGTCGACGGCCTGATCCTGCGCCACGAGGCCGACCCGCGCGAGACGCGTCCCGAACTCTCGGGCCATTTCCACCCGAAGCTGCGCGTCGCGGTCCGCGGCAAGAAGGTCGCCCGCCGCTGCTTCGTCGCGACCGCGACCAAGATCGTCCTGCCCGCCTTCGGCGCGCTGACCGGCGGGCTCGACGTCGATCACCCCGCGCTGACCAAAGCGGTCGGCAAGGGCGCGGAGGCACTGATCGCGGTCGAGCAACGCCTGCTCCGCTTCCCGATCGCCGCCTGAGGTGACACGCGTGAAGCGCCGCACCCTTTCGTCATGGCGAGCGTAGCGAAGCAATCCAGAGCCCCGCACGATCGGGGCCTGCAACGCCACCCTAGCGGTACAGCGTCGGAAACCCCGCCTTGAACGCCGCGACCTTGGGCTTGTCCCAATGGACGATATACGGGTGCGTCGGGTTCCGATCGTAGAAATTCTGGTGATACGCCTCGGCCGGGAAGAACCCGCCCTGCTCGATCCGCGTCACGATCGGCCGCGGAAAGCTCTTCGCCGCCCCCAGTTGTGCGATATAGGCACGCGCCACTGCCGCCTGCCGCGCATCCTGCGGGAACAGCGCGGAGCGATAGCTCGGCCCGCTGTCCGGCCCCTGCCGGTTCAGCTGCGTCGGATCGTGCGCGATCGAGAAATACACCCGCAGCAGCGTCGCATAGCTCACCTGCCGCGGATCGAAGACGACTTTCACCGCCTCCGCATGGCCGGTGCGCTCGGTCGAGACGGCGTCGTAACTGGCGGTGTCGCGCGTGCCGCCGGCATAGCCCGCGGTGACCGAGCGCACGCCCTTCACATGTTCGAACACCGCCTCCATGCCCCAGAAGCAGCCGCCCGCGAACACCGCGGTCTGCGTCCCCGCGGCGGCGGGCACGTCGGTCTTCGCGGCCGGGATCGGCACCGCGCGCTCGGCTTCGGCGAAACCGGTGGAGGCGAGCACGGCGGCAGCGGCGCCGGCAACGGGCAGGAGGATCTTCAGCATCGACCCGAGATGGGGAGCCGCCGCCCGCATGGAAAGGTCAGCGCGCCGCGACGATCGGCGAGGCGGCCGGGATCGGCTGGAGATGCTGCGCGCTCGCCGGCTGGAGCGTGACGACACCGACCGCGCCGATGGCGAAGCCGCCGACGAATTGCCAGAAAAAGCCGCTCTTGATGACCTTGCGCATGACGCACCTGTAAGTTGGTTCGAGCACAGCTACGTCGCTGCGCCCCGTTCGGATGCGAGATCGTCTCTCCCGCCTCCAGGCTCAATGCCGTTTATAGAAACGCTGCATTAACGCGCCGTGGCGACGTCGTTCATCCGGCGTAATGTTCGGCCGATGCGGCCAAGTCCCGCTCCTTCGTCATCGCGAAGAGGGCAGCGACGCGGCCATCCAGGGCAATATATGTGGCCCTGGATCGCCGCGCGTCGCTCGCGATGACGAAGGGTTGGCCTTACTTCAGGTCCGCACACGCCTGCTGGATACGCTCGCACGCCGTGCGCAGCAGCGCGTCCGACGTCGCATAGCTGATCCGCATCGCCGGCGAGAGGCCGAACGCTGCGCCCTGCACCGCCGCGACCTTGGCATCGTCGAGCAGATAGCCGACGAACGCCTCGTCGGTGTCGATCACCCGCCCCGACGGCGTGCTCTTGCCGATCAGCTCGGCGAACGACGGATAGACATAGAAGGCGCCCTCGGGCGTCGGGCAGTGCATGCCGGGAATCGCATTGAGCATACCGACCACCAGATCACGCCGCCCCTGGAACGCCGCGGCGCGCTCCTTCAGGAAATCCTGCGGTCCGTTGAGCGCCGCCACCGCCGCCGCCTGCGCGATCGAACAGGGGTTGCTGGTCGACTGCGACTGCAGCTTCGCCATCGCCTTGATGAGCCACGGCGCGCCTGCGGCAAAACCGATCCGCCAGCCGGTCATCGCATAGGCCTTGGAACAGCCGTTCACGGTCAGCGTCCGCTCGTACAGCTCCGGGCAGACCTCGGCGATCGTCGCGAAGCGGAAGCCGTCGTAGACGATATGCTCGTACATATCGTCGGCGAAGATCCAGACGTGCGGATGCCGCGCCAGCACCGCGCCCAGCGCCTTCAGCTCGTCGACCGTATAGCCCGCGCCGGTCGGGTTCGACGGCGAATTGAGAATCACCCATTTGGTGCGGGGCGTGATCGCCGCCTCCAGCGCCTCCGGCGACAGCTTGTAATCCTGCTCCGGCCCGGCGACCGCGAACACCGGCGTGCCGCCCGCGAACTGCACCACGTCGGGATAGCTCACCCAATAGGGTGCGGGGATCACCACCTCGTCGCCCGCGTCCACCGTCGCGACGATCGCGTTGAACAGCGTGTGCTTGCCGCCGACGTTCACCGTCACCTGATCGGTGGTGTAGGTCAGCTGGTTGTCGCGCGCGAACTTGGCGACGATCGCCTGCTTCAGCTCGATCGTGCCGTCGACGTTGGTATATTTGGTCTTGCCGTCGCGGATCGCCTGGATCGCCGCCTCCTTGACGAAGTCGGGCGTGTCGAAGTCCGGCTCGCCCGCGCCCAGTCCGATCACGTCGACGCCGGCGCGCTTCAGGTCCAGCACGCGGCTGGTGATGGCGAGCGTCGGGGACGGGCTGATACGGCCGAGGGCGGCGGAGGGCTTCATGGAGACGGGCCTTATGGCGAAGGGAACGCGCGGGCCTATAGCGACAGCGCACCCGATGTCGCAACCGCAACAACCGCCGGGATCAGCCCGCGCAGCGCATTTCCGACGAAAAATTGCTCCGGAAGATCGTGCGGCGACAGATTAGCCTCCACCGCTTGCCCCGCATCGATCAATTGTGAGCGCAACACCCCCGGCAACAGGCCGGACGCCAGCGCCGGCGTCAGCAGCCGGCCATCGCTCCCCGGCACGAACAGCGAGGTGAAGCTCCCCTCGGTCAGCAATCCGTCGGGCCGCACGAACACCACCTCGTCCGTCCCCGCCGCGATCCGTGCCGCATCGTAGAAGCCGCGGTCGCTGGTCTTGTGGCGCAGACGATAGTCGCGGGCGTCGACCGGCAACGGCACCGCTGCCACCCGCAACGGCCGGTCGAACGCCGCCGGCGCCGGCGCCACTTCGATCGCGATCGCACCGCTCTGCGCCAGCAGCAGCCGGATGCGCGCCGCCTCGCGCAGGCGAAAGGTCGCCGCCTGCAATTCGTTGCGCGCATGATGCCGGTCGAAGCGAAAGCCCAGCGCCAGCGCGCTCGCCCGCATCCGCTCCAGATGCCGGTCGAGCAGCGGCATCCCCTGTTCGGGATCGAACGCCATCGTCTCGATCAGGTCGAGCGGCCGCTGCCCCGCGGTGACGAACGCCCCCTTCGCGAGCACCTCAGCCCATTCCTCGTCCGCGCGGCTGTCCGCGACGATCCCCGATCCCAGCCCGAGTTCGGCGACGGACGCGCCCGCCTCTATCGTAAGCGTGCGGATCGCCACGTTGAACGCCGCATCCCCCGCCGCATCGATCCGCCCGATCGCCCCGGTATAGACGCCGCGACCGGTGCTCTCGACCCCGGCGATCACCTCCAGGCTGCGCTGCTTGGGCGCGCCGGTGATCGATCCGCACGGGAACAGCGCGGTCAGCACATCGACCGCATCGCGCCCCTCGGCCAGCGTCGCGGTAACGGTGGAGGTCATCTGATGGACGGTCGGATAGGTCTCGACCGTGAACAGCGCCGGCACCGCGACGCTGCCCGGTACGGCGACCCGCGACAGGTCGTTGCGCATCAGGTCGACGATCATCAGATTCTCGGCACGCTGTTTGGCGTCCGCGCCCAGCGCGATCACCCGCGCCGCATCCTCCTCCGCGGTGTCGCCGCGCGTCGCCGTCCCCTTCATCGGGCGGCAGGTCAGCCGCCCTTCGTCCAGCGCGAAGAACAGTTCGGGCGACAGCGACAGCACATGCCGGTCCCCCGTCGCCACCAAGGCGCCATGGCCCGCCGCCGATCCCTGCCGCAGCCGCGCATAGAGCGCCGCCGGATCGCCGGCCACCGCGACGTCCGCGCGCAATGTCAGGTTCGCCTGATAGATATCGCCGGCCCGGATCATCTCCAGCACCGCGGCCAGGCCGGCGTCATAGACGTCGCGATCGATCCGCGGGCATGGCCGCGCCGCCCACGCCCCCGCCGGATCGGGCAGCAGCGCCGCGACCGCATCCGCGGTCATCGCCCGATAGCGCTCGAACAGCCCGAACCACAGCAACGGCCCGTCCGCCACGCGCGCCGGCAGCCCGCGCGGCATCAGCGCCGCCCCCGCCTCATAGGTCAGATAGCCCGCCGCATGCAGCCCGCGACCCGCCGCGCCGCGCAACCGCGCCAGCGCCGGCACCACGTCGTCCAGCCGCTCGGCGACGACGATCTCGACCGGATCGGCATACAGGCGCGCCCCCGCCCCACCGGTACGGGCATCATCGAGCAGCACGTAGGGCGCGGTCAGCATCGCCCGCCAAATGCACGGGGCCATGCGCTACGTGCAAGCGGCGATTGTCGTCTTCCGCCCGTCCGCCTATCTTCATGGCCATGACCGAACCAGCTTTGCGCGCTGCCATCGTCCAGGTGACGCCCTTCCAGCAGAATTGCACCCTGATCTGGTGTACCGAGACGATGCGGGCGGCGATCGTCGATCCCGGCGGCGACCTGCCCCGGATCAAGGCCGCGGTGGCGCAGGCCGGCGTCACGGTCGAGAAGATCCTGCTGACCCACGGCCATATCGACCATGCCGGCGAGGCGAAGACGCTCGCCACCGACCTGGGCGTGGGTATCGAGGGGCCGCATGAGGCGGACCGCTTCTGGCTCGCCCGACTCGACGACGACGGCCGCAATTACGGCATGACCGGCGTCGTCTTCGAACCCGACCGCTGGCTGGTCGAGGGCGACACCGTCACCGTCGGCAACCTCAGCCTCGACGTCTACGAAACCCCCGGCCACACGCTCGGCCACGTCATCTTCCACCACGCGCCCTCGAAGTTCGCGCAGGTCGGCGACGTGCTGTTCCAGGGTTCGGTCGGACGCAGCGACATGCCCGGCGGCAACCACAAGCAATTGATCGAAACGATCGTCACCAAGCTGTGGCCGCTCGGCGACGACACCGCCTTCATCCCCGGCCACGGCAATCCCAGCACCTTCGCCCACGAACGCCGCCACAACATGTTCGTAAGCGACGCGGCGCTGGCCGCCTAGCGCCGCGTCGCCATCCGGCGACGCCGACGCGCGGGAATGTCGATCGGCGCCGCGGTTCGGGCGCGCAAAGCTTGCACGGTTCGCGAAATTCGCTATAGGCCCGCGCTTCGCGATGCGTCCGGTTGTCGGTGGCGTGCAGCGGCCGGCGTGTCCGTCGGTTGCGCGTACGCTCCGTCGGACGTCTCGGAATTCCTTATGTCGTTTTAAGAACAAGGTGCCGAAATGGCCGTCCCCAAGCGAAAGACCTCCCCCTCCAAGCGCGGCATGCGTCGCGGTCACGACTCGCTGACCGTCGCGTCGTTCCAGGAGTGCCCGAATTGTGGCGAGCTCAAGCGTCCGCACAACCTGTGCACCGCTTGCGGCCATTATAACGGCCGCGAGATCGTCTCGGTCGAGGGCTAACCCCCTCCCCTCCCATCCGGATAAGCGCTGAACATGCCCGACAACTCCTGGATCGCCGTCGATGCGATGGGCGGCGACGAGGGGCTGGCGGTCATGCTCGCCGGCGTGGCTGCGGCCCGTCGGCGCTATGAAGGCATGCGTTTCTTCCTGGTGGGCGACGAGGCCAAGGTCGCGGCGGAGCTGAAGACTCACCCGAACCTCAGCCAGCACAGCGAAATCGTCCACGCGCCGGAAACGGTCGGGTCGAGCGACAAGCCGAGCCAGGCGATCCGCCGGTCCAAGACCACCTCGATGGGCATCGCCATCGATCTGGTGAAGCAGGGCCGTGCCGGTGCCGCCGTGTCGTCGGGCAACACCGGCGCGCTGATGGCGATGGCGAAGCTCGCGTTGCGCACGCTCCCCGGCATCGATCGCCCCGCGCTCGCCGCGCCGCTGCCGACGCTCGGCGACAATGACGTCGTGATGCTCGATCTGGGTGCGAATACCGAGGTCGATGCGCGCAACCTCGTCCAGTTCGCGGTGATGGGCGCGGCCTATGCCCGCACGATCATGGACCTCGAATCGCCTCGCGTCGCGCTGCTCAACATCGGCAGCGAGGACCAGAAGGGGACGGACGAGATCCGCGATGCCGCCGCGGTGCTCAAGGGGCAGACGCATCTGCCGCTGACCTTCACCGGCTTCGTCGAGGGCAACCAGCTCGCCCGCGGCAACCATGACGTGATCGTCTGCGACGGCTTTGCCGGCAATATCGCGCTGAAGACCGCCGAGGGCACCGCACGCTTCGTCGCCGACCTCCTGAAGCGCGCCTTCAGCTCCTCCGTCCGTTCGAAGGTCGGCTTCCTGATCTCGCGCCCCGCGACCGAATTGCTGCGCGATCACCTCGACCCCAACAACCACAATGGCGCGGTCTTCCTCGGCCTGAACGGCATCGTCGTGAAGAGTCACGGCAGTGCCAACGAACGCGGCGTCGCCACCGCGATCGGCAACGCCGCCAAGATGGTGCGCGCCGACCTCACCCGCCGCATCGCCGACGACCTCGGCAATTTCGAGAAGAAAGCCGCATGATCCGCTCGGTCGTCCTCGGCACCGGATCGGCACTGCCGGAAACCCGCGTCTCGAACGCCGATCTCGCCGAGCGGCTCGACACCAGCGACGAATGGATCGTCGAGCGCACCGGCATCCGCTTCCGCCACATCGCCCAGCCGCACGAGACGACCGCGACGCTCGCCGCCGACGCCTGCCGCGGTGCGCTGCTGTCCTCGGGCCTCGTCGCGCAGGACATCGATCTGATCGTGCTGGCCACCGCCACCCCCGACCAGACCTTCCCGGCGACCGCGACCAAGGTTCAGGCGATGCTCGGCATCGACGATTGCGTCGCCTTCGACGTCGCCGCGGTCTGTTCGGGCTTTCTCTATGCGGTGCAGGTCGCCGATGCGATGCTGCGCACCGGCATCCACCGCCGCGCGCTGGTGATCGGCGCCGAGACGTTCAGCCGCATCCTCGACTGGGAGGATCGCACCACCGCTGTGCTGTTCGGCGACGGCGCCGGCGCGATCGTGCTCGAAGGGCAGGAGAGCGACGCGGACACCGGGCGCGGCATCCTCGCGACGAAACTTCACGCCGACGGCCGCCACAACGACCTGCTCTACGTCGATGGCGGCCCCTCGACGACCGGTACGGTCGGCAAGTTGCGGATGAAGGGGCGCGAGGTGTTCCGCCACGCCGTCGTCAATCTCGCCGCGGTGATGCAGGAAACGCTGGTCATCGCCGGGCTGACCCCGGACGACGTCGACTGGGTCGTGCCGCATCAGGCCAATGCCCGCATCCTCGATGCGACCAGCCGCAAGCTCGGCCTGCCCGCGGACAAGGTCGTCGTCACCGTCGACCGGCACGCCAACACCTCGGCCGCATCGGTGCCGCTGGCGCTCGACACCGCGGTCCGCGACGGCCGCATCGTGCCGGGCCAGATCGTCGTGCTCGAGGCGATGGGCGGCGGCTTCACCTGGGGCGCCGCAGTCGTCCGTTTTTGACTCGCCTGCTGCCCGCGCGCATATTGTTCCATATCGGCGAAAGAAAGTCACTTTCGGACATGTCTGCTCTGGTGTAACCTGCGTCAGGGACATTCTTATGGATGGAGTGGGGCAAGCGTGTTGATGACTACCGCGGGCACTTTGACGCGGGCCGACCTTTCGGAAGCCCTGCATCGTCAGATCGGCTTATCCCGAACTGACTCGGCGAAGCTCGTCGAGCAGATCCTGACCGAGATGTGCGAGGCCCTGTCGCGGGGTGAAAACGTCAAGATTTCCGGCTTCGGCACCTTCGTCCTGCGCGACAAGGGCGAACGGATCGGCCGCAATCCGAAGACGGGGGTGGAAGTGCCGATCGCACCGCGGCGCGTGCTGACCTTCCGCGCCAGCCAGATGATGCGCGAACGCATCGTCACCTCGAGCTGACCTCCATGCCCTCCGGCACGCCCAAGGCGAGCGGAGCGTTCAGAACGATCGGGGAGGTTTCGGACGAAACCGGCCTCCCCCAGCATATATTGCGCTATTGGGAAACGCGCTTTCCCCAATTGCGCCCGGTGACCCGGGCCGGCAACCGCCGCTATTACCGCCCCGAAGACGTCGCCCTCGTCCGCCGCATCGACGATTTGCTCAACCGCGACGGCTATACGATCCGCGGCGTCCAGCAACTGCTCGCCGAGCGGGACCGGCCGCCGGCCGCCACCCCCTCGCCGCTGCCCGCACTCCAGGCGATCCGCGACGCGCTGGCGCTAGCGTTGCGGCAGGACGAACAGGCAGCCTGATCTCCTCGGGCGCAACCCAGCGCCGTTTACACCGTGTGGACGACGAGAAGAGCGCGGAGGCGCGCTTGCCGCCCTCACGCATGCGCGATGCCGCTACCGCACCTGCCCCCCGCTTCGCGCACGCACGTTCCCCCCCCAATGCGCGTCCATGGGCGCCTGCGTCACGGCTGACACTGACGTCTCTCCCGCCCCTGCAACGGAAGAAAGCCCGCACGGTCGAAGGCGACGACCGCCCCTTCAGCCCCGCCCCGGCGCCAGCCCCTCGCGCAGCAACCGCGCCGCCTGATCGGCGACGTCCTCGATCCCGCGCTCGTCGCTCCACACGCCGAAGCGCAGCCCCAGGAACACGTTCATCCCCATCACTGCCCAGGCGTGGACGTCGGACACGTCGTCGCGCACCTCGCCACGCGTCGCCGCCGCCTTCAGTCGCTGCTCGATCCGCTCGGCGGTGGTCGCATAATGCAGCCGGAAACTGTCGGCATCGACGAACTCCGCCTCGTCGATGATCCGGTAGATTTCCTTATGCTCGCGCACGAAGCCGATGAACGACGCCAGTCCCGCCCGCTCCGCGGCGATGCCGTCCCCGGCCGCCCGCACCGCGGGGGCGACATGGTCGCGGACCTGCGCCGACAGGTCGGTGACCAGCGCACGGAACACCGCGTCCTTCGAATCGAAATAGGTGTAGAAACTGCCCAGCGCCACGCCCGCCCGCCGGGTGATCGCGCTGATCGACGCCTCGTGGAACCCGCGCTCGCCGAATTCCAGCGCCGCCGCATCCAGCAGCGCGCGCAGCGTCCGCCGTCCGCGCGCGGTGCGCGGCGTCTTGTCCGCGCCTCCGCCGCTACCGCCCCCGGATAGCTCCCCGCCAGCACCAGTCACGACCATCGCCTCCCCCGACATATCCCAAGTTGAATCCTGGTTCAGGTTTCAGTATAGGCTTCGTCACAGGCGTACAACCCGGGACTACCGGACGCGGCGCCATGGAGGAGGGGATTATCATGAAGGCGCGTACGTCCAGGTTCCTGATGCTCGGCGCCGCCGCCGCGGCATTGCTTGCCGGCCCGGCCAGTGCGCAGACCGCGCCCGCCGACACCGCCGCTGACGCTACCGGCCAGACCGGCTCCGCCGCGGCCGAGACGACACCCGACACCAGCGACGCGCCGCAGGCGGACACCGGCGACATCCTCGTCACCGCACGCCGCCGCACCGAATCCTTGCTCAGCGTGCCGATCGCGGTGACCGCCTTCAGCGCCGACCGGCTCGAAAAGTCGGGGGCGATCGACCTGACCGACCTCCAGAACGTCAGCCCCAACACCACGCTCAAGACCGCGCGCGGCAGCAACTCGACGCTCGCCGCCTTCATCCGCGGCGTCGGCCAGCAGGATCCGGTGCCGGGGTTCGAGGCGGGCATCGGCATCTATCTCGACGACGTCTATCTCAACCGGCCGCAGGCGGCGGTGCTCGACATCTACGACGTCGACCGGATCGAGGTGCTGCGTGGGCCGCAGGGCACACTTTACGGACGCAACACGATCGGCGGCGCGGTGAAATACGTCACCAAACGCCTGCCCGATACGCCCGAAGTGCGGATCAAGGCCAATTACGGCTCCTACGACCAGGCCGACGGCATCGTCGCGCTGTCGGCGCCGATCGGCGACCTGCTCAAGGTCGGCGTCGCCGGCGCGCGGTTGAGCCGCGGCGGCTTCGGTCGCAACACCAACCTCAACATCGACAATTACAACAAGGACATCTGGGCCGGGCGCGGCACGATCGAGTTCGAAAGCCCGGACACGCGGCTGTTCGTGCGGCTGACCGGCGACTATACCCACGACAGGAGCAACCCGCGCAACGGCCATCGCCTGATCCCCGGCCTCGCCTCGGGCGCACCGGTGCTCGCCGACGTGTTCGACACCCGCGCCGGCCTCAATTTCCCGCGGCAGGACATCAAGGGCGGCGGCCTGTCGTTGACCGCCAACGCGCAGCTGACCGACAGCCTGACGCTGCGCAGCATCAGCGCATGGCGCAAGGACGACAGCTTCACCCCGATCGACTTCGATGCCCTGCCCGCGGTCGACGTCGACGTGCCGGCGATCTATCGCAACGAACAGACCAGCCAGGAATTCCAGCTGCTCTACGCCTCCGACCGGCTCAACGGCCTGCTCGGTTATTATTATCTCGGCGCCAAGGCCTCGACCGGCTTCGGCGTCCTGCTGTCGACGACGCTGCCGGGGTTCAACGCCTATACCGCCGGCGACGTGCGGACCGAGACGTCGTCGGTCTATGGCGATTTCACCTTCGACTTCACACGGCAGTTCAGCCTGTCGCTGGGCGGGCGCTATACGTGGGACGAGCGCAAATCCTACGTGTTCAAGGCGAGCTATCTCGGCCTGACGCCGGAGTTCGGCGGCACCCCGATCCCGGTCGGCGCCCCGGCGACGGATTTCCGCGGCAAGGCGAACTACAAGCGCTTCACCCCGCGCGCCTCGGTCAGCTTCAAGCCGACGGCGGATCACCTGCTCTATCTCTCCTATTCCGAAGGGTTCAAGGGCGGCGGCTTCGATCCGCGCGGGTCGGGCAGCGTCGCACCGATCGGCAACCCGGCGGCGGGGCGGACGTATCAGGACATTTACAATTACCTGTCGTTCGATCCCGAGACGGTCACCAGCTATGAAGCGGGCTACAAGGGGTCGGCATTCGATCGCCGGCTGACCTGGGCGCTCGCCGGCTTCTACGCCGATTACAAGGACGTGCAGGTGCCGGGGTCGGTCGGTTGCCTGCAGAACGGCGTGCAGAGCTTCTGCGGGATCACCACCAACGCCGCCAAGGCGCGGATCAAGGGCGTCGAGCTGGAAAGCACTGCGATCCTCGCCCGCGATTTCGCCGGCGCCGGCTCGTCGGTCGCGCTCGCCGGGACGCTCGGCTATATCGACGCGCGCTATCGCCGCTTCATCGGCCCGACCGGCACCGACGTCGCCGACGTCCGCGTCTTCCAGAACACGCCGCACTGGACCGCGTCGGGCACGCTGACCGGCAACCTGCCGGTGGCGAGCGGACTGCTGACCGCCAACTCGACCCTGTCCTATCGCAGCCTGACGCACCAGTTCGAGACGGCGAGCCCGTTCCTCGACCAGCCGCGCTATGCCCTGCTCGATGCCGGCATCACTTATGCCTTCGGCGCGGACCGGCGCTATTCGGTGGGCGTCTACGGCCGCAACCTGACCGACAAGCGGTACAAGACGTCGGGCTATCAATATATCGCCAGCACGATCGCCGGCGTGCCGATCCGCAATGCGGCGGGCGGCTATACGCCGACGCTCGGCAAGGAAGGCATCGCCACCGCCTTTTACGGCAATCCGCGGCAGGTGTTCGCGAGCATCGCGGCGAAGTTCTGATCCGCTCGTCGCCCCGGGCTTGTTCCGGGGCCGACCTGTCCGCAAGGGACGCGCATGACGAGGCCATCGCCGATTACCCCGCCCGCCGCCGCTGCCAGCCCCCGTTACCGGGCGCTGGTGCTGGCGATGCTGCTGCTGGTCTACACCTTCAACTTCCTCGACCGGCAGATCCTCGGCATCCTGGTGGCGCCGATCAAGGCGGAGCTGCGGCTGTCCGACACGCAATTGGGGGCGCTGGGCGGCATCGCCTTCGCGCTGCTCTATTCGACGCTCGCCATCCCGCTGGCGCTGGTCGCGGACCGGACCAGCCGCAGCTGGGTCATCACGATCAGCCTGACGGTGTGGAGCGCGTTCACCGCGCTGTGCGGCCTCGCCACCGGCTTCTGGCAGTTCTTCGCCTTCCGGCTCGGCGTCGGCGTCGGCGAGGCGGGCGGGGTCGCGCCGAGCTATGCGATGATAAGCGACTATTTCCCGCCGGCGCAGCGGGCGCGGGCGCTGTCGATCTATTCGCTCGGCATCCCGGTCGGGCTGGCGGCGGGGGCGCTGCTCGGCGGCATGCTGGCAAGCGCGGTCAACTGGCGCTGGGCGTTCATCCTGATCGGCCTCACCGGCATGGTGATCGCGCCACTCTTCCGGATGGTGGTGAAGGAGCCGCCGCGCGGGATGTTCGATCCCGCCGCGGTCAGCCGCGATCGGGTGTCGGTGGGCGCGGTGTTCCGCATCCTCGCCGCCAAGCCGAGCTTCTGGCTGATGGCGTTCGCCGCGTCGTTCAGCTCGCTGTGCGGCTATGGCCTCGCCTTCTGGGTGCCGTCGGTGCTGATCCGCTCGTTCGGCTTTTCGCTGCTGACCGCGTCGCAATATATCGGGTCGCTGCTGCTGATCGGCGGGACGATCGGCGTGTTCGGCGGCGGCTGGCTCGCCGACCGGCTGGGGGCGACGGATCGCGGCATCTACGCGAAGCTGCCCGCGATCGCCTGGCTGATAACCGTGCCGCTGTTCGCAGCGGGCCTGACCAGCGGCTCGCCGACGCTGTCGTGGTTTCTGTTCCTGATCCCGCACGGCCTCAACATCCTGTGGCTGGGACCGGTGACCACCGCGGTCCAGCATCTCGTGCCGCCACCGATGCGCGCCACCGCATCGGCGAGCTTTCTGTTCATCAACAATCTGATCGGGCTGGGATTGGGCTCGCTCATCATGGGGCGGCTGTCAGATGCGATGACCGCGGTGCACGGTGTCGACGCATTGCGCTGGGCGACGACCTATGCGCTCGGCTTCTATCTGGTCGCCGCGGCGCTGATGCTGCTCGCGGTCAGGCCGTTGCGGCGGGGC
>Ga0209630_10000186_pt1 | contig 70627 bp, 63 predicted proteins | sample COG_01_FD_184745 | JGI IMG/M metagenome (GOLD analysis project Ga0209630, IMG submission 184745) | Pelagic Microbial community sample from North Sea - COGITO 998_met_01 (SPAdes) (version 2) | ecosystem: Environmental > Aquatic > Marine > Neritic zone/Coastal water | place: Helgoland, sampling...
ATAGTAAGTTATTGTTCTTTAATTTCACACTAATATTTGGAATAATAAGTGAGAACAACTGTTGACCACTCCAATGTTCCCCATATTTAGGAGTAGGTAATTCACCTGTAAAGTTCTTATTCCGCATCATCAAGTTATAAAGTTCGCGTCTACTAATCTCTTGTTTAAATTTAGTAAGCATATAAGCACCGGCAAGTGTATCCTGAATAATCGTAATAATTGGACTTGATTTAGCAGGACTAATAATCTGTGTTGGAACAAGCGCAATCTGTTTGAGTTCTTCCGCTGTCATATATGATTGTGGTACATGCATATTCATCTCATCGCCGTCAAAATCAGCATTATACGGTGTTGTAACAGATACATTAAGTCTAAATGTATTGCCCTTGATAATCTTAATCTTATGTGCCATCATGCTCATTCTGTGAAGAGACGGTTGCCTATTGAATAGAACGATGTCATCGTCAAGTAGATGCCGGTTAATAATATCTCCATAATCAAGTTTGATACCGTTCAAATCAACGTGTTTGAGAGAGAATGTACATGGTGATTGTTCACCATAACAATTTGTTGTCATTTTAATAACTGTATTCGCACCCGGATATTTAGAATATCCGTTTCGCACTAGTTTATACATATTGTCAATGTTATATTTTGTCACGGTTTCCGGAAATGTCAAATTCATTGCGATTTTCATTGGAATACCCCATTGGTCAATTCTAATATTCGGGTCAACAGAAATAACTGTTCTTGCCGAATAATCAACCCGTTTACCCATAATATTTCCACGAAGTCTACCTTCTTTTGCCTTTAACCGTTGAAACAGTGCCTTTAATGGTCTACCAGAACGTTGAAGGTGTGACGGGATATTAGAAATTTGATTGTCAATATATGTCGATACATAATATTGAAGACTACTGATATACGAGTTAAGATATTTAAATTCTTGGTTTGAGTCTAGGATAGTTTTCAGTTTGTTATTCCACTTTACAATTTGGACTAATCCGAATGTTAGGTCATCCTCCGACCGTTGATTATTATCTTGTCTAACAGATGGTCTCATTGATGGTGGTGGAATTGGCAGAACAGAACAAATCATCCATTCCGGGCGACTATATTTGTGTGAAAACCCCAGTAATTCACAATCTTCTTCGGTGATTCTCTGGAAAATTTGACGACAAATAAAAGGTGTTAGATGTTGCTTTGCTTTCTTACTATCCTCGTGTGAATTATCTGCCGAAAAATCAGCCCAAATATTAATAATACTACTCATATTAGTGTCATATTTATCAGACATTGTCTTGATGTATTTACCTGGTTGCATTACGTCACAATTAAAACACTTCTTCTTTGTTGATAGACCATCTTTAATATGTCCAAATCGATGGCACTTATTCAGTTTCATAATGTTCTTTACTATTTGGATATCGGTCTTATTAACCAATAAACTTGAACATTTAAAGCATACACATGATAGCAACTTCAATATATTACTTAAATAATGAATGTGATAAACCGGTACTGCTAGTTCAATATGACCAAAATGCCCCGGACACATCTCAATCGTGTTATTACAAGTAGTACACAAGCGACTATAATCGGTTACACCCATTCGAGGGTCAAATAATCCATTAATCTTCGGTTCAGTCCCGTCGTAAATATCGGCGGACAGGACATTACATACTGAACCTTTCTTAATTAATTCCGGGTCAAAAATACCAAATTGAATAGAATCAACTTCTTCTGTATTGGTAGTGTTCATGAGTTCTTTATAAAATTTCGACATTTATTATAATCTTATATTTTATTATAACAAATAGTTTATATATTTTTAATTCAATTTTTTTAACAATTATAATTTTTTAATAATTCCAGTTACAACACTTTTCGACACGGTCTGTTTTGATAATATAGATATATTACACTTAGTATATTTAAATAATTCATTTGCAGTATTATATATATCATCAGCAGTGACTTTCTTTATTGCTGATGTGAATATCTCAGGGGTATAAGTCAATTTATTATTTTTAATAACACCTATTTTATGAAGCATATTTTCAGAATAGAAACTCGCCACGTTTTCACTATCTTCCAATGTTATTTCGAAATTACCTACTATATAATTTATAGAATTTTCTAGTTCTTTATTACTTATTTTATTTGTCATTAAATCTTTTAATTCAGTAACAACAATATTAAGACATTTAAGTATACTTTTGATATCACCAAATGTCCCCAATGATATAGTAAACACCCCAACTGAACTATAATTATCAGAGGAGCACCTAATATTATATACTAATCCTTCTTTTTCTCTCAATTTTATAAATAACCGAGATGACATATTACCACATAGTAGAGTGTCTATAACATCTAGAATATATCGATTCGAATTATTTATACTATATGCCGGAAACCCAATTGATATATATGCCTGTGACAAGTCCTTCTTTTTGCGGTGTTTATAGTTAAATGCTTTTTGTATGTTTAAGAATTTATTTTCTAGGGGTGTTACGAAAAGTTTATTAATACTCTGTTTTTTTATAGATGATCTACAGAAATACTTGGTTAATAATTGTTTCATTTTAATATTTGTTGGTGAATAATTACCGGCAATTGTTATAACAATATTACTTGGATTATAGGAATGGTTCATGTATTTTTTTATTTTTGCTTGAGTTATACTATTAATATCTTTATCATACCCCCCTATATCATATTCATATGGTGTATTTTTAAATATCTGACCATAATTTAATATTTCTATTTCTGTCATAGGGTCTGATCTATTTTTCTTGTTTTCACTTATAACAACTTTCTTTTCAACATTAATATCATCTTCTGTTATATTAGAATTAAATAACATATCCGATAGGACATCAAGTGCCTCCTCAATATGTTTATAATCAATTTTCACATGATAAGATGTTGTTTCATAATGAGTATACGCATTAAAGACAGCGCCGAATCTGTAAAGGTCGTCGCTTATTGCTTTTGAATCAGGTCGTGATTTAGTCCCTTTAAATAGCATATGTTCAATAAAATGTGAAATACCCCGTATGAGATTTGATTCGTCTTTTGACCCAACTCGGACAGAAAACATAATGGTAGTTGTTTTTGAACATTTATTTTGAATGAGTAAATAGCGGATATTATTTTTCAAAATACCACTATTTATGTTACTTGACATAATATATATTATATTTTATATAAGTTATTGTTTGAATTAATAAATATATTAATATATATTATAATGAATACTCCCACCAAAGCAAATGTACTCACGGTAAAAAATGGATTAATTAGATTGATACAAAACGATGATCAATATGCAAAATTCCTATCGATTTTTAAAGCACCAGGAGGACCAGGAGCACCAGGAGGACCAGGAGCACCAGGAGGACCACTACCAGTCGCACCACCAGCAACACCAATAACATGTGATAAGATTAGAATTCCTGTCGGTTTTGATGTACGTGAATATTTTGAGACCAATCGAAATATATGGATATTAACAGTTGTCACCGCAGAATATAGTAAAAATCCAATTAAGACTATGCGAAGGGGTAAATACATTCGGACTTTTATATTATATAATTTAACGGATGGTAAAATAATACCGTGTTTAATGCCAAAAGGCCCCGGTGAGACATGTAAGAATATTAAAACATTAAACCATATTGTGACAAGAGCCGATGCAAAAAAAAATGGTTTATTTGATAATATGAAAATTATAAATTTATGTAATAATTATTATAATATATTAGGTACAACAATATTAGAAGAAAAACGATCAGATAAGAATAAGAAGAATAAAGAGTCTATTAAAAAGAGAAAATCATATATTAAAGGGAAATCATTTTTAAATATACATTTATATGACTTAAATGACCGCATTAATGCAGATGTAATTCACAATATACAAGAGGAAGTAATAACTTTATTAAAAAATATTGAAAGTGATCCAGCTGGTTTATACCAAGATAAGATAAATAAAACAAGAGTCATAGGTAGTACTAACACGCAAAGTGTAAAATTATTGAAATTTACAAATAAATTAAAGATTTCAACAACGTGGTTTAACCCACGTGGAAATTTAAAAGAATTTAAAGGTGTTGTGGATGGCAATGTTAAAATTAATAGAAGTTCAACATGGAGTCATACAACTTCTATTATTAAGAAAATGGATATAATAAGTCAACTTAGATTTAATAATAACGACGTGTGGAAAACAGATTTTTCAAAAAATGAATAACTAAGTGAATACAAAATCGATGTTTTAATAATTATATTATATATATATATATATAATATATGACAGAATGGTATGACATAAATAGGATACAGACATTATCATCAATCAAAATAGATGAATTGTGTAAAGATGACCCAACACTTATACCATTCATGAAATCTATTAAGTGGGAATTAAAAAATGAAAATATAGAAAAAATACAAAATAAGTCATTTTATGAGGAAATAATGAAATCATCGGCAGTCGATTATGATATTGAAAAATTATTAAATAAACGAGATGATATTATGAGACGTAATCAGATTCAAAATGTAGCACATCGAAATATAAATGATTATTATATACTCGGACAAGAAAATCCATTGAAAACAAATAAACTACCTCTTGCCCCATACATTCCAATTTATGAAGAAACATTTACCGCTTTTAAAAATGCGAAACTAGTTGCGAAGATAGATGATGCGTGTAAACTGGAAGTAGAAGATATACAGTTTTCAGAATTAAAAAATAGAAAATTAAGAAGTAACAAGAACGATATTAATTTTGAAATTTTAAAAGCATCTGTTCGGTCAGGGTTATCATGGAAGTATTTAAATATACAAAAGCACGGAATCGGCGGAATAGAAGCAATTAGTAAATTGATTAGTTATATTATAAAAACCGGATTAAACTCCGTTACCGATAAAATCAATCTTAAATTTGGACAAACTCACGTTGTTGACTTGTTTAAACCATATGTAGCAACGGATGACACGTTTAATCACGAGAATGCCTACAAACACAAAGACTATCCATTTAAATGGACCACTGAGATAGGAACAATTAAAAGTTGTGATTCGTCTGAAAATAGAATATCACATATAAAATTATATGCTCAATTTTTATTTGATGTATTTAAAACTGCAATTGAATGTGTTAAAAATGTATCAAATCATTATATACAAAACATACACCGAGATACTTTATCAAGTAAAGAACTCGAACAGTTAGATAAGAATATCAATAGTTCCATAAAAAGTCTCGAGAATTTATTATATAATGTATTATTCAATTATATAGGTGTAATGCCTAAAAAAAAGAAATCGGCGTTTGGATTCACAGATAGAAGTGATTACGGGAGAATAAAAACAGAAGACATTAAAAGTACATATAATATAACTATGTATTCTTTTATATCAATATATGATACTGTGATTGAAGAAGCAATGCAAGAAATGTTATTTAAATATCAGGAGGATTTAAACGGTAAACCAATTGAAATGGGTGGTTTTTGCCAAGAAACATTTATTTTTCAATTATCGTTAAATATATATAATAAAACAGAAAATATCAAAAAAGGTAAAGCACCGGAATTAAAAGCACTAGACCAACTTATTGAATTACAAAAAACACGTATCTATATGCCTTCATTACATTCAGTATATAATAGCATGAAGGATCTTGCAAAAATAAAACGAGTAACGAATATATTTACTGAGAGACGATTAAATATAGCACGACAAGTAAGCAGATTTAATAAACATATGAAATATAATAAACGAGATTTAGAAATATTACGCTACAAGTATAATAGAATTAACTTAACTATTAAATTTATTAGACAGTTCGTTAAAGTAAAATATCCTAAATACGACACCGACATTGAAAAAATAGATGAAACTTCAGAAGCAACTGCAAAAAAAGAATATGGTTTTAGTATACACGATTTAATCGCATTAGATATAAATACAACCACGCAATTAAACAATAACAATAATCGACCACTTCCAAAAAGCAAAGCAAATGCATTATTGAATGATATGAATAAACTTGCACAAGAGATTGACCGTGATATAAATAATTCAACTAATAATAATTCAAGTAACAACACGAATAAAAATAATAAAAGTACTAATAACAACGATAGTAGTGATACGAAGAAAAAGAAAAAGAAGAAAAGCACTAATAATAATAGCAGTGATATGAAGAAAAAGAAGAAAAGTACTAATAATAGTAATAATAACAGTCCTAAAATATCACAAACTGTTCTCAAAAAATATAAAAGACTAGGTGCTATATACAAAAAGATAAAGGGTAAGACTATATATATACCATATATAGACCGTGGTTTATTAAGACCTGATAGATTTGGTCTTATTAATATATTTAATGTAGCACTTAATGGTCAGTTCAGTGATGGTGATGTCATACCAGGTAATAAAATAAAAGGACCCAAGGGAATCAAAGACCTTAGTTCTACCGGATATATATTAGTAGGGGGTAATCTAACAGACATGAAGTATAATGCGAAATGGAGAGCAATAAATTTTAAAATTATTAAAGCAATGATGGATATGGGTAGTTCAAGTTTACGTAAACGAGTAGACCGCTTATTATCAGATGAATATACTTATAATAAATATGTTAAATATAATTGGAGTGATTCATCACAGACAAAACAAAAAGTAAAGAAATACTGTGCTTATATAAAACGAAAAATGAAAAAGGATGGTAAAAAAGGAAAATGTGATATATTATTGCACACCGCAAGAGTATCAAAGTGGATTATGTAAAACGGTCTAATTTGTTTTAATTTATATCTTATTATAAATTATATGAATAATCCTAGTAAAAAACACCGAGGTGACAAGGACCATAAAAAATCACATAAACACAATAGAGAGAATAACGGGAACCAGCGTAATAACAAAAAACCAAAGGAAGACAATAAACCAAAGGACGGTAATAAACCAAAGGAACCCCATAAATCACCGACTGTATATTTGTCAACCGCAGAGTTAAAAAAGAATTTGAATGGATTTGATACTAAGTATTGCGATGGAACTTATTTAGTACAACGTATTCGGTCTAATATATTAAAAAAGGTAGATACACATAAGACTACTCCATCTCCTGATTCAATAAATAGAATTAGTACATATTTAAGAAAGCAAAAAGACAAATCACATGATGTTTTAAAACAGTTGAAAATCAATCATGCTGAACTCAAAGTTACAAATAAGAATCTCCGTGATCGAACCGCAATAAACTGGATCTTTAATAAAGTAATTGATTTCGAAGAGACCGTATCTTTAACAGCCGATACCGAACGTAATAATTTACTTCTATTAATTGCTGAAAATGTTATCTTAACCGCAACTGACCCCGTCACTAATAATTCAAACTCAAATATGAATTTTAACAGTAATTCTAACGCACCCCCCACCAAAGTACCCCCTTATATATTGTGTAAGGGTAACTGTGACAGTGAAATGGTTGATTTAAAGTCATATACTATCGGTGATATAATTGGTTTATTTGATGGATATGACACACATTTTAAAAAACAATTACAATATTGGGAGTATATGATGTGTATAGTTTTATTTTTAAAAGGGGGCGAATCAAGTCATAATGAAATATTAAATATATTTAAACCAGAAGGGAAGAAGAAATTCGAAAAGATGTTTACTTCACATCCATTTTATGAAAAAGTACATCAATTTGAATCACCAAAAAAAGAACACTCTAAAAAGGGGCAACCTAAAAAGGGGCAATCCGGTGGGGGTGACCCAAAGAAACATCCTGATAAGAAACACCCTGATAAGAAACATGATAAAAAACCGAATAAACCCACTGAACTAACAAGTAATACATTTAATACAATAATGAAAAATAATTTTAAATTAAATGATTATATCAAGAATGCTAAGTTTTACGAAAATAATATAATAAATACTAATAATAATAATACTAATACTAATACTAAGAAAAGTGTAGATCGTGATAAAATCACAACATACTTATATAAATCATTATATCCAAATGCCAAGCAATATAATAGAGGTGATTTATCAATTGAATATAGCGATAATAAAAAACAAACAACCATAAGTAAACATACATACGATAAACTTGTGACAACATATAAAGAGAATCTAACAATCAAATCATTCAGTTTTTTATATGGAAATACTGATATATACTCTGAATCAATGACACATAAATTACAAGTAGAAATAACCAAGTTTTTGATTGGGTATTATTCATTAATACAATTAACTTGCAATGAAGCAATGGTATCACTTGGTATATCGGTTGAAAAGAATGTCAATGCCAAAAATGTCAATGCTAATACCAATGTTAAAACCGTAAATACCAAAAACACAAGTGGCAATGCTAATGATAAAAATGGTAATAATAATTCTACTATAACACGCGAACAACGAGATGTAATAATATCAAAAGCACGTGAGCAATTTGTAAAAATTAGGGATAATTATAAAAAACTGGCACATGGCAATGTGAATAAAAAGAAAGCATTGAAGAACAAAATAATGACTATCATTCAAAAAATGGATGAATTACATATATTATAAAAGGAGGAACGGTTTGTGGATCCGTCATGACGTGAACCTTGAATGACTCTCGGAGTCTATAATGTGTCCACTTTCTTGAACTGCCCGCCGCCAGCAGCGGTTTTGGCACGTGCATCTGAGTATTGGCCAGTGCATTTGCCTTTGCCATTACCATTTTTGGGTTTGTTGCCAAAATTGAGTTTGACGGTCGTCTCGTCGGGGGGCGTTCCCGTGAGAGTCTTCATAATTTGCGCGAAGGTCGGCTCCGCCATCATCCTCTTCGTCTTATTCTTCGTCTTCGCATCCGGAATGGTATGATCGGGCGTACAGGAGGCAGGTAAGGCAGGAGAGGCGGGAGGGGCGGTAGCGGTCGTAGGGGCGGTAGCGGAGGTAGACATTGTATATAATAAGTTATATAAAATCATTCAAATTTTATTTTAATTATCGCAATTTATACCACTCGACGTTTATGCAACAGACCTTGATAGTTTAGTATTCATACAGAAATATCCACAATCCAGTTTATAATTATAATAATCATATTTACGACTTGCCAACGTTGGGTTTATTATAACATCTCCATTTGCGTCGACATTGGTTACATTTGTTCTACCTGGTTTATGCGACCACGTACCATTACTATCTTGTCTATAAAAATGATAATCAGTATCTTTTGACGTATCATTGTCAACTGCAAGAAATACTTTGTAATACCCTTTCTTACAACGTGTCCCGAACTTAGCTTTATAAAGAGATGGTATATCACTCCGTAATCGTTTATAAAATGAGGAACAGTTATATTCTTTATTACTTATATGGGGGTGCTTCGAAAAATACCCGGGTTGTGGTTTATTCATTCGATGAGATACGAGTTGATTTAGAGCATAAGAATAGCAATTATGAGTGCTTTTAATATTATTTTTGGTATTCCATCTGTCTGGTTCATAACGTGGTTCGTGACCAGACAGAGGTGATACAATGTTTTTGTCAAATTTATTTGCATTTGGGTTTTTGTTTGATATTAAATCTTGAGCGAGCATGATGAAATACGGTGATTTTATATTAGTGGCATTTCCTGCTTTTTGAACAGTATCCAACAACCTTGTTTTTTTAATAGACATATATACTATATAATATATTATATAATATATTATATAATATAAAGAGTTTATTATATAAACAAAAATTGATTTAATATTTATAAATATAATATGAATAATATGGAAACAACTACCTTAGATTCACTTAACTCTCATATTGACTCTAAGTTTGCCGAAATGACTTCTTTTTTTATAGAAAAGATAGATGGTGTTTATAATAGACTAGATAAATTGGACAAAAAAATAGAAACAATTGAAAAAACAATAACTAATAAACCAATGTTGAGCGATGACCTACGGTCTATTGTAAAAGAGAAACTTGATATTACTGCCAATAAGAAACAAATTGTTAAATTGTTGAATGCTAAAAATATAGAAGCAGATGTTAAGGTATTTGTCGAATACTATATGATTAAATACAATGATGGTGCAAATGTTAACCATTCATCTCCAATTAAGAGCATTAGTGCCAGAAAATTCCAGTATTGGAATAACGGAAAATGGGTTGATGATATGGATGGATATTATATTAAGAAAGTTCTAGTATATAATATTCATAAACTATATTTGAAAGCAAACACATTTGACATTGACCCTAATAACCCGGATTTATTTGAAGAAAACCAGAAATATATTGATGGAATGTTAAACGACAAATACGGACGATTGTTTATGAGAGAATTACGATCATATCTTAATATGATTATATAACCCGTTTAATAACCAGTTTAATAACCAGTTTAATAACCAGTTTTATTTACTATTATCATTTTACTATTATCATTTTACTATTATCCTTTTTATAATCTATTTTACATGTTGTTATTTTATACATAAGATTATATATGTATACAATATGAATACTCTAATTATATATGATTGGGATGATACATTGTTTCCAACTTCATATATTCATTCAAAACAAACAGTAAGTACCAGCGAACTGATAATTCTTGAAGAAAGGAATATCAAATTACTCGAAACATCACAACAGTTGGGTAAAGTAATTATTATAACAAATGCATCAACTATGTGGATATATAATTCAGCAGAACAATATATGCAAAATCTATATAAATATATAAAAAATAATAATATTACGATTGTATCCGCCCGAGAATATGCAACTGAACATCAAATAAATGACTTCTTAAAATGGAAAGATATAACATTTTATAATACAATAAAACAATTGTCTATGATATCACATATAAATAATATATTATCTGTTGGAGATGCTGTTTATGAACGGAACGCATTAATGAAGTATGGACATTTTATTAATAATAAAACTAATTATACAACATATATAAAAACAATTAAATATACTGATAATCCAACTCCTGTAAATTTGATAAATGAAACAACATCACTATTATTTAATATTGGTTATCATATTCAATTTAAGTTTGATTTACACATTAATATGTGAACGTCAACCAGGTTATTTATTATAGATAAAATTGAATTAATAATAACAACATAAATATAAAAAGATGACAATTAACACCGACAGTTCCGTTCAATATCACTTTGACGGGGAGTCGCTTTACAATGCGATTGAAATGAGAGACATTCACGTGATTTCTGATATCCTGGCCGAATGTCCCGACTTGGTTACGAAACCATATGATTTCACCGAATTTACAAGATATGACCTCGTGTGCGATTATTGCGAAAAATATCCACTATACCATGCATGGTCTGTTGCATATGATACGTATAGTGATTGCCCACTTGAAATTGTCAATATTCTTCTCCCATATTCGGATATTTTTGAAACGAACAACCAAGTACAAAATCTTCTACACGTTGCTGCATTTACAGGAGAATTCGAGATTGCTAAGTATGCCATTTTAAATGGCGTATGTGTCAATGATATCGACGTGAATGGTAACATACCGATCCAATATACGATTAACAATTACACAATATGTGATTTGATTTACAAAAATCGTGATTGATAACGATGTAATATATCATCGTCAGTCTATAACCTATTATAAATATCAGTGAATTTACGCGCGAGTATTTCATTTTTAATTTTATATTCATCCATTTTATACAATAGTTCTATTCGTTTTTCAATATTTGTTTTGACACATTCTATATATGATTTATTATCAATACTTATTTCATTCAATCTGTCTTCTAATTTACTATTATTCGATGTTAAATTCTCATTTTTAGTTCGTAACAATTTATTTTCACATGATATTGCCTTATTCATTTCATATAATTCGTCTATAATATTACTTTTATCAATACTATCACCTATCTCGGTTATATACTTGTTAAGGAGTTCACTATAATCCAATAATTTATAAGAATCCTTATTTGTTAACGAGTCTTTATTCACCCAAGACTCTTTAATTCGCAGATATTTATTGTATTGATGTCGCATTCTGACAATACTCTGTATTTTAATAACTATCCTATATTGCTCAAGTTTGTGTTTTATTATGTCATTGTGGTATATTTTCAATGCACTTATAATATATATACATCTCATTCGCCTAAATAATGCCTGTATTTTAACAATACTATATAATATTTGTTTATATAAACATTTTGATATATATCCTCGAATAATAGGTTGAATAACTTTTATACTTTTACATATTTTCATATATATAATACGACTATAGCGTCCTTTATAACTGGATTGAATAATAGTTGCAAATTTATGTAATTGTAATAATCGGTTCTGTTCAAGAATATTAAACGCTGTTGATTTTAAGAACAGTTTCGTTTTACCAAATTGAAAATCACCTGTATTAAATTGCGATTTCTTAACAGACTGTTTCATAAACACCGTTTTTTTAGATTCAATTGGATTAAATATATCAAATAGACTATCTGTTTCAATATTCGGTTTCAATAAGCGATCATTATCATACTTATTAAATAAATATAATTCATTGAATTCGGCATATGTATATTTTACGGGATAACAATTTCGAGATACTTTAATAGTTTCTAAAATACCATTATTATTTAATTGTTCGAGTATCCGGATTCTATTAAATATATTACTCTTATTAATATTATTCGGTTTAAAACATCTAACATAATGAACATTCGTTTTATCAATCACATCCATTAATCCCCGCATATGTTGCTTGAACTGATATGAAACACTTTTAGACCCAATCGTGCTATTTTGCTGGGTATTCACAGATTCAGGAGTTGATTGAAATAAGGTAAATTTATTTATAATATCCATTACTTCACCATTAACAACATCTTTATTCTTACTACAAAAATGCTCAGTATTATATCTTATCTTTCCGGCATAATGATTGATATAAAATGCATTATTCTTTAAATTATCATATGTGTAATATGGACTATCAATGAAAATCGCGTCATTATTCATTCTATTCAAATATGATTCACTTGTACCACCTACTTTACATTGGTCGTCTAATATATCTAATATTCCGGGTCTTCCTATAATCAAATCAATGCATTTCTGGTTATCCATGTATTCAACATAATCCCATTTAATTCCCTCGTTCATATATTCGTGCTGTGAATATTGTAATGTATATTTATTAAATTGTGACTGAAGTGATTCATTAACATAGTTAATACACAGTTGTTCAAAACTGTTTGTTTCAAGTGATTCGAATCCAAATATATCCAATATACCAATGTATTTATTACCAACTATATTGATTTTATTATTAACAGTACCAACAATATATTCAAACAATGTCTCATATAACTTCATACATAATGAATTCCTTACTTGATAGAAGTCAGTCTCTGTTAAATCAATAGTTATATCGTCGCCACCTGTTAATAGACGGCGTTGATATAATTTGGAGTATATATATGTTGATTCTATATTGGTCGGATGAGTATTAATACCATCTACGTGTATATTATTATTTATTAGATCGGCAAGTATATCAAGGATTTTCAGATTAAATTTGAAAGTACATCTACTCAGATTAAGTATAAATGATAATATAATATATATCTGTTTCTTCTTATCACCTATTATACCAATATCACCGAGTAATGTTATTAGTTTATTGAAATTTAGGACATCAGATTTAGACTGGATTGAATTAACGTCGTCGTTTTCGATACATGGATACTTTTCAATATCAGTAATATAGAATTCTGCACGTTCATTATTATTAAGACCCTCTATAAATTCATAAAATATATGAAAATTTCGTTCTTCTTTGTATTGGGACAACACCCTGACTTTTTCTAGTAAAAATGTTTCGACATTACATCCTATAATTTCATCGAGATTATTAAACATAATCTTAATATATTTACCGAATCTACTCGAATTATTATTATTAATTGTTTTAGCATTACCAAATGATTCTAATATTGGATTTGAATTAACAATGTTATCCAACAAGTCATCGTTAAACACGGTCGATACGTCAAATGACGTGTGAAATTCTTGTTGTGCTGTTGTTAACGGACCTATATTAATATATTCGTCTAGACTGATGGTCGACGAACTGTTTGTTGAACTATAACTTATAATAGATATATCCGACGATAGTTTAGATGATACTGTTTCACTTTTTGGTAATATAATATCACTCAAATCAATACTGTGTCTACGATGTAAAGAATTTACTAGATAAATAAGATATTCAATTATAATTTTGGTAGATTGGGTTTTACCCGCTCCACTTTGCCCACTAATGAGAATTGATTGATTCTTCCCATTTACGGTCATATATTTATACGCAGTGTTTACTATATTATATATATGAGAGTCTGAATTACCAGTGGAATCAACAGCAGTCGCATATTTTGATTTGTATTCATTCGAATACAATTTGGTGTATTTAAATGGATTGACTGATAATAGTATATTACCACAGTTTGTATATATATCGTCATTGTTGTATCTTTTATGGATTGCTTCTAAAATATAAGGTTCATTTAACATGGTTAGATTAATTAAGTCGTTTAGTTGTGTGTAATCAACGTCGGTATAAGGAATTGAATCCCCATCAACGACGATATCATAAAGAGTTGAAATAGATTTGGATAATATGTTAGTTGTTTGAATTATCCAATCTCCGTCAATTTTCTTCCATAACTTTTTAGTTTCCATATATGTTTATTAATATAGTATATATTTAAATGTGATTTGGATGTTCATTAATATCACTTTACATACCAGATAATAGTGGTCTATCATTCATATTTACTGTATTTTAAAACAGACATCCCTTTTCTAGTAACAAACCCAGCCTTAACAAGGCGGTTATTCTTTTTAGCAAGTGCCGATGCCTTCTTGCTTACAATTTTACCACTACTGTTGTATTTGAGTTGATTTTTCGTTAATCCACCGCTTGTTTTCGTTGCTGTTCCATGCATAACTTGCGCCCTTGATCCAACAGTTTTTTGTTCAACCATTATAATATATAATATATATAATGTCATTATCTGCTAGTAAAATAACAGAAGACCATTTAATAAAGAAATTATCAGATAAGAAGTATAAGTTAAAAGAAATATAATATAATAAATTACAAAATATACTTTGGAATTTAGGGTTTGGAGAAGGACATGAGGTTTTCAGTTTTATTAGATAAAAAGTTAGACTTAACAAATCCAATACATTGCGGGACAATGATTGGGTTTTTAATGCAATCTAAATATAATCAAAAAAATATCTGAACAAATTACTAACATATCAGCAAATTTAGCAAGATATATTATAAAAACATTACCGAAGATTAAATAATTCCAAACAATACTCTTAACTATATACTTAATATGACATAGTGTGATTCACCATCATACAATATCACCTTTTGTATAATAGGCAAAAATAAATATTATGAAATAAACAGCAAATACAAGGTCTAGTCTAGATAAATATGCAATTAATAGTGCAACAACTGCTTTTTGAGATGATTCTTTTAACAATTGGTCTTGTGAATGCCAACAATAAATCGTAAATGCTATAACAAGAACCAATGAAAATACAAACCATCCATCTTTAAGGTCATGAATTAACATTCTTAATTTTTTATGCTTATACAATATTAACATAACGCATATAGACCACGCAATGATGGCAATAATTAATTGTTGTAATTCTTTTGTTTCACTATTCATATATATATAACAAGAGATTAAATATAACAAGAGATTAAATATAACAAGAGATTAAATATAACAAGAGATTAAATATAACAAGAGATTAAATATAACAAGAGATTAAATATAACAAGAAATACGTTTATATGCGAACTATCCTTCAACCGCTCTAGCAAATATATCAACTGTTATACTTGTTAATAAACACGCCATCAAACCACATCCAATCATAACAATATTTATAACAATTTTTTCAGCACCTAAATATGTCTCTTTAATTGTCCATAAATACAGTGTATATTTCCACATAAATCCGCAGAAAATAATAAATAGCACTTTACTTGATAACATAATTATATAACTATGATTTGATGTTTATATAATTTTATAATATTATCATTATGAAAACCACCCAGTTATAGCAAAGCGGTTTTTGTTTTTAATATTAACATGTGAAACGAAATGTGGTATTCCAATATCAGGGGGTATATAAAATAGTGTTAACGTATTGAAATGCGGAACAATTGTTTTAATAACATTTGCTCTGACATCATCTAGTATGTGAAGTAGTCCACCATATTCTGGTTTCCAGTTCTTCGATAAATTCAATATAAATGCCACTCTTCCATTATTACGATCGCTATGAACAGATAAGAAATTGCCGTGTGAATATTTACTAATAAATATGTCATGTGCCGTTGTTATATTCATATCGGTAATTTCTCTAATTTGTTCGATAATTTGTGGGGTTTTGAATAGATATTTCGTATAACATTCAATACAACTACATTTAAATGGATGATTGTTGAGCGTCCGTTCAAACGAAAATGAGAAATTGTCATCGTTAAATGCTCGGGTTGCCTTTTTTACATTTTTTTGAATTTGATCACGGGTTGATGACTTGAATTGTACATCTGCCTTTACATTATCAAAACAAGTTGTAGAGTTCCAAGTTGTTGTTGGTTTTTTATAATTAAGAAAATTATAAATTGCTTCTGCTTGTTTAGTATCAAAAAAATCATTTATAATAACGATTTTATTGGATTTGAATTGTTCAGTGTGATTCATTTATATAAAAAATATAATAAATATGGAGTTTATATTTGTTCAGTGTGATTCATTTACATCCCTACACACCCCAAAACCTAAAAAGACCCAATCAGGGATCCATTCACATGTTCCTAATCCATTACAGTCGGTCTCATTTTGAATATTACCGCAGATTGGTGTTTTTGTATAAGTAATAGACAAATTATTTCCTACTAGAACTATTCCGGATACGATTAAAGTCATTATATAATATATAATATATAATAAATTAATATAATAAATTAATATAATAAATTAATATAAACAATAGTCTATATAAACAATATATGTTTTGCAATGTAAAGAATTGTAGATTTAATGAATCTCACACCACTTCTGGTCATAAATGTGGTTCATGTGACAAATACGGTCACGGTAGAAGTGAATGTGGGAAGAATCAATTAATATGTGGATTATCAAGATATAATAATGATCGGTTACCACCACGCTTACAGTGTACCTTTGAAAATTGTAAGTGGCGGTGGACTCATACATCACGGGGACACCATTGTCATAAATGTTCTCTTAATCATACTTCAACTGAATGTATATTACAAGATTGTCATGATGCCGAACAACGATATATGATTCCATTGGAAAAATATATTAATTTATTGAATAATTATAGTATAATTCGACCGAACTGTTATACAACGGTATATATGGGGATGGGGTGTATGTTATATGTAAGAAAAAAGAACAATAATATTGAAACACTATATATGCACAGTGATAATTGGGGGCAGTATGGACCAGACCATTCGAATATATACACTGAGTTTATAATGAATTCAGTTGAAGTAAAAGAAGACGAAATACCACCTACTTATCAATGTCCATATTGTCGGTCTGAAAACAGTGTTGACAAGGCAATGAAATTGAAAGGTAATGAACAAATATGTTGTGTATGTCTTGAAAATAATATTGAGATATATTCACCAGAATGTGAACATTCTGTTCTATGTGAGGAATGTTTCACAAAATTGAGTTAGGATGTTATTATATGACACCACGCAATATATATAATACCGAGTGATATTAATATATATACATCTGGACACATATTTTGCTATACTAATAATATATGTATATTAGTTTTATATTAATTAAAATAATATTGGACTATATCATAAATGATAACTCATAATATAGAATTGTTAAAACCATATCTTAAAAAATGCTACTCACCTTATTCTAACTTCAACGTAGCGTGTATGCTTGTTTTTCCTAGTAACAAATATTATTATGGCGTAAACGTAGAGAATTGTTCTTATTCACTGACTACATGTGCTGAGAAGAATTGTATAACTAGTGCTATAACAGACGGTATTGATGTAAAAGAAGCATTGTATATGATTATTATAACCGATACTGCTCAAACAATAATACCATGCGGGGCGTGTAGACAGATATTAAGCGAATTCTTTGACGATCCGTTTATAGTACATACAAGTGGTCAAAATGGATTGATTCAATCACATACATTAGGTGAATTATTACCTAATTGTTTTATTAAATAATTGTTTTTAGAATTGTTTTTAGAATTCTAAAACAAATACATATTTGACGTAGTAAATCAAATAAGTAATTAAAGAAAGAAAAAGATGTCGACGCGAATCGTCAACAAAGTGGTAGTGACGGGATTCGAACCCGCGAAGCATTACGCAATGGATCTTAAGTCCATCCCCTTTGACCGCTCGGGAACACTACCAGTATAAGTAATTAAAGAAAGAAAAAGATGTCGACGCGAATCGTCAACAAAGTGGTAGTGACGGGATTCGAACCCGCGAAGCATTACACAATGGATCTTAAGTCCATCCCCTTTGACCGCTCGGGAACACTACCAGTGTGATGTATCGGTCCCAGTAGGATTCGAACCTACGACCTATTGGTTAACAGCCAATCGCTCTGCCGCTGAGCTATGGGACCATACACATATATATATATGTATATACATCTTTAAGTATATTTTACCCGGACGTATATATGGTTGGGTTGACGTATATATTATACATAGAAAAAAATTGAAAAAATAAAATAAATTACTACAAAGTCAAGTACTATCCCTCTAAGAATCATGTCTGCTTCTATCGAATCCACTATTCCCACGTTTGACCTCTCTGAGGAAATCAAACGTGTATATGCGAAAGACCTCCGGGTACTCGCCGACGATAAAGGAATCGTTGCAGTACTTATTGCCAAAATTATGGATGACGAAAGTCTTCAAACTTTGGCAGAGGAATGGATCACTGAAAACCCAACTAAATTGAAGAAGATTGCTACTGAAAAGAAAGCGTCGTCTACTGAAAAGAACACGTCGTCTACTGAAAAGAAAGCGTCGTCTACTGAAAAGAAAGCGTCGTCTACTGAAAAGAAGAAGAAGCTCACTGGAAAGATGATCAAGGATCTAAGTGTCAGCGATTTTTCAACTATGAAAGATTCGTTGAACCTCGATGCTACGTCAAAGACGGCACTAAGCAATTCAATGAAAGACATGGACGACCCCACCAAGATTGAAATCCTTGATTGGATTAATTCATTGAACTTCCAAGAAGCAATTGAACCCAACCTGATCAATGAAGTCCAACAGGACGCCCCAACGGAAGTCCAACAGGACGCCCCAACGGAAGTCCAACATGGCGCCCCCGAGGAAGTCCAACAGGACGCCCCCGAGGAAGTCCAACAGGACGCCCCAACGGAAGTCCAACTTCCGAAACAACTGGTTGAAGAAACGAAGGTAGATGACGAGTCTGAAGACGAGTCTAACGACGAGTCTAACGACGAGTCTAACGACGAGTCAGTGTCCGACACTGACATCTCGGTGACTTTTAACAAAAAACAACCGACCGATGCAAACGAAGAACAACCTGTAACCGGCGACGCATTTACTCACAACGAAAAGATTTATCATTTCGACAAGACCGGTAAAACCGTGTATGTGAAGAACGAAGTTTTCGGATATGCGGTGAAGGTTCGTTCGAAGTCATCAAAACTCCCCATTTCTGGGTATATCGTGAGCAATGAACCCGAAGGCGATGTAGAGACAATCGAATGTATTCTATCCGGTCTTACTGTCACCAAAGTTGACGGTACGTGGGTAATCCCAAAGAAATCAAGTAAGAAACAATAAATAATATATTATTATATATTAATTAACAATGGTATGTGAATTTATTAATTCGTGTCCAATTATAACAATTAATTTAGTAAAACGAACATCTACATTTAAATATGCATTTGTAGGAAACATACAAGATAAAACAATTTATAATAAAATAGAGAAAAAAACAAACTTATCTTCGACGGAAATTGCATTTTTAAATACATTATATGGTAAATCAGTATACACGAATTGGTTAACCGGTAATATAAAATTCATATATGATAAGATATACCTAAATGACACTGTACATATATTAAGATATAAGATATGTCATTATATAGGTACATATTCTTATAAAATAACACCAAATAATCAACATCTATGGTATAAAAGAAATGATGGTGTTTATAAACAATTTGGTATAGTATATAAGAAACAACATCTTTTCAAAGACCAACTTAAAGCAGGTAAACCAAAATTGGATAAATTTTTTTATACTAATGTCAACGGAGTTGTTAAAAAGAAAAACATCGATGTTTTTAATAATCTTAATTATATACTAAAAGATACATTATATGATATTGAACCATTATACAATATATATGTTGCGAATTTAATAGATGAGTTCGAATATTTAAATAGTAAAAGTATTAAAATAAATAATAAAATTCTTTTTGGTTATATATCAAAATATTGGATAAATTATAAGACAAGTAACATTAATAAAGATGAACAAACACATATAGATTCATATGTATCGAATCAATTTAAACTAGATAATTTATTACAGACAGATCAAAATATTATATCAACTCCATATTTATTAAATTGTATATTTAATATTAGGCAATTGGATGTTATATTTGATATGTATAAAGTCTTAAATGTATTACGACAGAATTTGTCATATAGTATGCCATTTATAAAATATAAATATATCGACTGGGCAACTCACAAATTTTTTATTTATAAAAAATTACCAAATAAAATCAATAAAACTATATTATTAGAGTGGGTTAGGTCGAGTGAATCGGATATATATAATGCGAATAATATATTACTTAAAATATATTCACATACATACGGTGGTTTAAATTATTATTATAACTGTATTATTAAACAAAATGGAACAATTAATATTATATTGAATTTCACAGAAGAGATGAAAATCCCACTTGAAAAACTACATGATATATTTAAATTTGTCAGTGATTTATTAACACAAATTAGAGATAAACTATCATATGACATTGAAATACCATATTTTAATATAAAAAAACATAGTAATAATATTCATGTTGGTGGTAGTAATAATAATCGTAATAGTAATAGTAATAATAATCGTAATAGTAATAGTAATAATAATCGTAATAGTAATAGTAATAATTATAGTAATAGTAATAATAATCGTAATAGTATTATAAATACAAATAACACTGCCTCTAATTCGAATAAGATTGAGACATGTTATTTAGATATATCCCATAATGTTTCAATCTTATATTTCAATCTATATCTCTATTATCATAATAAAGACCAAATTATATTAACAGATTTATACGACTTTAGTTCTAAATTCAGTCAATATATAGTAAAGAAAAAGGATTCAACTAAATTAAGTTCTTTTGATATTAAATACAGGAAGGTCAGCAATTTCATTAATATAACCGAAATTTGTGAGAAAATAAATTTATATAAATTTGAAAAACTGGATGAATCAATTATAATATCGAAAATTCAACAAGAGTTTTCATTAGATTATAACACAGTTCTAAATAAATTAACAGAATGTAATATAAAGGATTATAATAATAAGTTACATAATGGTATTAATATTAATATCAATACTCTTAATAAAATACGAATAGATTCTAGAAACGATCCCTCTATATTATATAATATATTTGAAGCATTGCAGTTTACATCAAATTTCATGGCATTATTTTTTAAATCACATGCTTCAAAACAGAATATTCTAAAAAACATCAACAATATACAGACAAATGTAAATGAACTCGCTTATTTTACGAATTCGTTAAGTAATTCATTGAATAACTCACTGGTCAGTTATAATAGCAATATACAAAGCAATTTACAAAGCAATATACAAAGCATATCTAAAAGTAATTCTAATAGCGATTTATTAAAATCGAGTACATTGGCAGACGATAGTCAGATAGAAACATCACTGTTGATGACATGTAAAGAAAAAATACCAGAACTTGATGTATGTGCTGATATTTGTGAAGACCCGAGGTATAAATTAAGACGATTACAGCGATATGATAATGAATTATTCAAATACAAAATCAAAAAAAATAAAATATATGAACAATATGCCCGGAAATGTGCTTCAAATTTACATAGACAACCAATTGTATTAGACTATAACCCGGACATAAATCCAAATATAAATCGATTATCATATGAATATGCGTTATTTTTAAGAGGGAGATATTATATATGTCCGTTGGTATGGGATGCTTATAAACAATTACCAGTCCATATAAACGATGTTAAAAACATTGAAAACAAGGCTACTACACACAAGGGAAAGTGTTTAATTGGAGATGGGCCATATGGTAAGAAAGTGCTTATTAGTCAGAAATCGATGGCATTTAATTTAAAAAAGAAACCATACATATATCCAGGTGTATTTGCAAATACAGATCATCCAGCTGGATTATATATGCCGTGTTGTCACATAACAGATCAGCGGAATGATACTATATATAAAGAATGTATTGGAGATGATACTGGGAATGTTAATAACATGAAACATTCTAATTATATATTTAATGATACTAAAATACCACTTGTTACTAATAGGTATGGTTTATTGCCGTCAAAAGTAAATACATTACTTGGGTTTACTATGGCAGATAAATTACATAATAATTATTTAATAGATGGATATACGTATTATTTACGTAAAGGAATAAACAACTCCAAAATGAAATCTGTATTAACATGTATATTGAATATATTCAATTCATTATTAAATATACAATCTAATGATTATAACAAATTGAAAAACATAATAACACACAAGCTCGAATCATCGCCGTTATTATTCAAAAGTCTAGGGAATGGATTAATATCACGATTATTTAAACCTACTGCTAATAATTCGGCGATTACTCAATATATTAAATATATATTTGACGAGAACAAGCAGTTAGATATACGATTGGTGTGGGATTTATTTTCACGGAAAGGTATTATATCAACAGATGGACTAAATATAATAGTTATAACCAGTTCTACTATGCTATGTCCTCCTAATATGGATGCTGTTAAATATTATGATAATAATAAAAAATGCGTAATTCTATATACACGTAGTGAAACAGAACTATTTTACGAACCCGTATATAGTGTAACATATAAAGACAAAAAAACCCGTGATTTATGTATGTTTGATAAAAGTAATAAATATATAGCAAATATATTAACAACAATTGCTTATAAATGTAAAGAATATACAACTATTGATTGGACCAAAGTATATGATAAATATAACATTATAACGATTGCTGATATTAAAGCATTAACATTGAGTAATGACTTCTCGATAAAATCGTCAATATATGATACGTACAATAAAATATATTTAGTTCAACTACATAATGGTCTGGTTTTACCTATTAAACCGATTGGAGTGACAGAAGAGTATCCATTAGTTGTATTAAAAGATACTAAACTATTAAATTATTCAAATACATATAAATTACTGGTTAAGGTTCTTAAAAATATGAATATTGATATAGCACACTTAAAGAAGATTGTCACCGGAAAAACGACTACAGCATTATATCTATATAATAGTATTATTCCTATTGAACCGAGTCCACTTATCAAAGATGACATTGAACTTAAAGAAAATTTGAATTATTCGATTAATATAAATCAGAATATAACAAATAATAAAACACTCCAAAATAATAGAACATTGAATATAAATAAACTAAAGTTCGAAGAAGAATCATACATTCGATTTAGACTTACAATGTCTAAATATATAAATAAACACACCACCATTAAAAAGAATATTAAAGCAATTATATCATCTACCGATAGTATAAAAGTTAAACGGAAGGAAGTAATGTCTATAATACACAAACTATCAGATAAACTAATTCATATTACATCTAATATTGATAGTAAAATTATAACAAACTATAAACCACCGAATAAAAGAATACCGTGTTATGACCAATCTACTAACACCACTGATCCGCATTGTATTTGTATTAAAAAAGAATGCAAATTACTAATAACTAAAACGAATTTAATAACTGATAAGACTAATATAAATATATATATGAGTAAAATAACGGATGAATTAATTCGTATAAGAATTAAAGGCGATGAAATATTAAAAGATGATGTAACAGATGTAATTGATAAATCAATTATAATTCCATCTGACAACGAGTCTATATATGAATCTGGGGATAATATATTAGGTATATTTAAATTACACGTCAAATATCACAACAATGTTGAAAATAATATAAATTATACAGTGACAAAGAATGTTAATTTTAATAAAAATAAATATAAAGTTGTTAAGAATACCGCTAAATCAATTGGCGACATCGTTAGAACTGATGAATTATCGAATCATTGGAAGAAAATATTAAAAGATGATTATAATAATATTCAATGTGTTGAATATAACCATACAACCGTATATGGGTTGTTTAATATGTTATTATATTTGTTCGACCAATCAATAACAGAAGATGACATCAAACATCAAATAATAGATAAACTGAGTTCTGGTAATGATATGTCAAAATTGAAGAAATTATATCAAGATGAGTTGGTTCAATTCAAAGAAGTGAAAAATAAGAATATAAAAGATGAAATTGAAAAGGATAACTACGATGGTAGTATAATAGATATACCATTATTTGCGAATTTATTGAATATTAATATACTGGTTATACATAGTCGTATAACAAAGTATAATCCTAGTGCGTTTAATCTATTCTTATCAAGTGACAGTAACAATGATTATCTAATGTTATATTCATTTAAGAAAAAGGCAGATAAACATAAATCGTATTCAGTTATTCAATTAAACTCATCGTCTAATATATTATATCCTAAAAGTAAAATACCACGGTCATTACGGAAATATATATTCGAAAACACAAGTAATTCGGGAAGTAATTCGGGAAGTAATTCGGGAAGTAATTCGGGAAGTAATTCGGGAAGTAATCGCTCATCGTCGGCATAGTAGGGTGCTGGCCGGTTTGATTATGGTCGGATAAAAAGATATCCCAAATGATTTTATAAATAATTTTATATAAAAGTAATTAATCTCAATGCCACGAACGTATGAATCCGATTCTTTTGGGGAATGTTGAAATATCACGAAGATAGTTTCTATTACGGGTAGAACATACGATGCAATAACTATCATCCCATTTTCCCGGTTTACAGCGTTCACACTTATGGGGTCGAAACCATGCATACTTGTGTTGAAGTTGTCGAGTATTATGTTTAATATAATTAACAGTACACTTTCCATCATATTCAGCGTCAATTTGATAAAGACGTGCGTCTAAACATCTAACTTCTCCATCAATATTCAAGGAACTTATTTCCTCATCTGTCATATATTGAAAGATAGGGGTGTGTTCGATATTATATCTTCTAATAACCTTCCAGTTATATCCATCTTTATTTGGGTGTCTATTCCATAGCAGAATCATCTCGTTTTGTCGATCATTATCAATGATGGCAGCTGAAAATATGTAGCTAAACACAGATGAGTTTTTCGTTTCCATAAAAATTGTCACATATTCCAACATTGAAATAGGGGAAGTTTTTCGAACCCTATTATACTCTTCAGTAAGGGAAGCAGTTGAATGCATTGTCATAACTCTGAAATTCGTAAAAGGCTCTTTTACGAAATCCTTAACCTTGCCGTTCGGGGGTAGCGGGTCTGGTGTACCATCGACGTAAAGAAGATAGTAACCCATACCCGCTACCGTTTTGTATAAATTAATAAGACATTGGACGGATGTCTTATTTGTCCAGATACCCGTTACGAACGACCCGGTCATAGACGAGACATTAAATGTGTGATACTCTATTTCACGTTTCGACAACGCTTCAACGATTGTTTCAACGTTTGTTTCAGCGGTTGCTTCAACGGTTGCTTCAACGGTTGCTTCAACGGTTGCTTCAACGGTTGCTTCAACGATTGTTTCAACGGTTGCTTCAACGGTTGCTTTAGTCATTGTTTTCTTTGGATTTGATATTATAATTAATTCAATTTTATCGACCGTCTAATACGTCACCCCGTTGTATGTGATCTCTCATGTTTAGTGATACACCACGTCCAATGCCATAATTTTGAGATAGTTGCTCTACGTCAATACTATTTGTCCCAATCATAACAATATTCCATCATTAAATGTAATGGTTATTCTACCAAACTATTTTTGATAATATTGATGATTTTTATATAAAAACAGACAATATAAAATATAATCTTAAATAAACAATTCCCCTCTTTTCTTAACATCGTCCTTCTTCTTCAAATCCACTTCATATTCAGTCGTAGTTTTATTTACTTTAGAAGTCTTTAACACTTTATATATAAGAGAGTTAAGACCGTTTGTTTCCCAATGTTTTTCATCTAATTCCCTCTTTTCTCGTTTAGCCGGTTCTTTTAAGTTCTTATTTTTCAATTGGTTAAGTTTATTCCGTATTTCAATCGTTTTATTATCTTTCATCTCCATATCTATAATATATCCGTCATCATTCTGTTGTAACATGACACCAGTTCGTGTTATTCTATCTCTCAATATATCATCCTCGCCACCCCACCCCCATAGATTATTCGGGTAACCATTGATTTTAATGAAACTATCTTTATCACACCCTATTAGCGTTCCCATAAACATTTTATTCTTATTATTTGCGTATCCACCAACAATAGATGTGTTCGATTTATATCGAGTCCCCTGTCTAGCAAGAGAGTAAAACCCCTTCATTGTTTTATAGAAATATTTAATTAATTCCGTATCTGGTATAGCATCTATATCACTAAATATATAGTTATCATAGTTGCCTTTACGTGCTATTTCAAATCCAATGTTTTTGAGTTTGCCAATATTGAACTTATCACCGTCATCGCTTTGAGTTATAATATATATATGAAATCCACATAGAGGTTCTAATAAAGCATTCATAAGTTCAATGAATAATTTACGTTGTTTACTTCTCGATTTATTAGCAGTATCTCTATATATTGTTATAACCGCTACTTTCTTTTTACTCTTAGTGTTTGCAATGAATTTAGGTGACATTAATCCACTTATCTGATGTAAAACACACTGCATATAATCAAAACACCCCTCTTTTGTCAAATATTTTTCATAAAACTTCATGGCATTACTTGCTATCTTCTTACATTCAGTATCGTGTTTCTTACACCATTTAATCTTATCAATTAAATCTGATAAATCCTCTTTAATGGCTACATAATGAACCCCTGCTTTTAAGAACTGATTACACCATACTTCATACTTTCCTTGAACAAATAACATAACCGAATTAAGACTCAATTCATATCCTAATCTAAATGCTGCACTATGACCTTCTATATGGACAATGTATTTATATTCGGACAGTTCCTTGCGTGATTTCTTGGTAGCAAGTCCAAATCGAAACGCCTTTTCATCAATTACATCCATCACACCACTTGCTGTTTTTTTTATTCTAGCATTCCAGTCTGTTATACCAGCGTCTAATATATCAGCATTGTCAACCGATAAATCGGCAACTTTCAACCGTTTGTTGGAGTCAACTGTTATACCACATCCGGTGGCACCGCCTCTAAAAATAGCAATGTCTTTCTTTTTGCCCCAATCCCTTACAATGTCTTTTAATTTATCCTTTGTATAACTATCATCGCACTTCTTTGGAAATAACTTATTACTTATAAGTTGTATGGTTTCACTATCAATAATAGGTAAATTAGCATAACCCTTTCCGGTTGTAGCAGTACAAATAGGAATAAATTGTGTTTTATAATACTCAGGTGTAAGTTTAACACCCTTTATTTTATTACTAGTATTGCTCTTGTTACTAGTATTGCTCTTGCTACTAGTATTGCTCTTGCTTCCTCCAATTGCCCCATAATTTTTATATAATAATTCAAATGGTTCGGTGCGGTCATTTTTGAGAACTGGTATATCACGATATGAAATAAAGAATACTACATCTTCTACATGTCTATTCTTCAATACCTCCGTTAATAAATAGAAATATTCACCACCTCCATGTGTCATATTACTTTTAATAGGAAAATGATTAACCGCCATACAATCATTTGCCACCCACTTTGTTCTGTCGAATTCATATGAATTACGGTCACCGCGCCTTTTATAGAACTCTCGAACTTCGTCTTTACTTTCTCTCATTAATTCTTTGAATGCAGAATTATTTGATTTGTCCATGAGTTTTTTGAGTTTTTCTAAGTTTTTTCGGTCTTTTTCATTGAGATATAACTTATCTATATAGTCATTACTCCACCCCTTATTATAAAAGGGTAAAAATACCCTTAATTTATTGTCTTGAATTGCTACAAGAATTCCTTTTTGTAATTTATTAAACATATATAACATCGTCTGTCTCGTTGACTCTAAATCAGTATGTTTATATATCGATGGTAGTTCCTTTTTCATTAAATCTTTATATATATTGGATTCGAGTGGTTTGTGAGTTGTATTTTTAGGGGATGTTATTCCATTAAACATAGTTCTAATAGGTAGTAACCCGTATCTCTCCATATCAAGTATATCACCTGCCGTATAAACAGCATTATGTGCGAATGTTTTGTGTTTCGCGTGTTTATTAACATGTCGTGGATTTGTTATAATCAACTCTTTAAATGATTTAATACATGTGTCTTTATCCCTATCATTATAATAAATACGTGTTTTTATATGATGAGCAGTAGATAAAGATTCTAAATCTTCTAAAATAGAATTAGTCATTAATATATATGTAGATATATATTACATACGTAGTAAGTATGTTATTAAAAATTGAAATATATTATATAAGTGTACTACAAATCATCGAATGGACAAAGACAACGTTACTCATATTAAGGTTGAAGTGTACGACCCCCAGTTTCGCCGACGCAACGACGAAGTGAGACTGGATAGTCGCGTGGACTACCAAAATACAATCTTAGATTACCTCCGGGTTTTAAAATGGGATGTCGATACTTCATATATCACACCCAAGTTTTACGCCACCCTGTATAGTACATCCGTTGTATATTGCACGTGGTGGTATCGAATTCTACAGTACGTGTGTCCAAACACACTACTTTTGTGGTCTGTTAAGGCACACCAGTTCTTTATTTCACCTGAGACGGGTAGAGATTCAGGTGCCTATCTGGATACAAACATTCAATTCCGACTGGATATCGTCAATATGTACAAGGCACATTATACACGTAATTTCACGATGAGTATTGTGGATTTGTTTGTACTATTGTTTCTTCATATTGCCGGATGCTTTGGATTTTAATCTGAGCAGGTGTAAAATAAGAAATTTGAATAAATTATGTCACATTATAAGAACAACGACTGGGCAATGACTACGTCCCTTTGAATTCACCAAATACTATCTATGTGCTTTAAAATATCAGAATCATCGCTGAATTTCCGAGCGAACAGTGCTGGGGTTTCTTTGAGGGTTTTAATATCCTTCTTTTTCAATTTCTCGAATGTCATTGGATGTTTTTCTATTTCCATATGTTCTACCTTGATATGTGCTATAATTTTGTCTAATTCCTTTTTATGTGCCTTTCTTAAACCATCATATTGTTCAAGAATATCGTATAATTTCGCATTAATATCTTTCAATAATCGTGGGACATTATCAGATATTGACCAATCAACATAAGTAGAAGGTAATGATTTATAATCAAACCCACCACCGGCACATTCAAGTATAGATAATATAAACTCATCTCCGGCATTCATTTTATAGAATATTGGTAAGTATTTACTTGTAACAATTGTTTCTACACTTTTACGGGTTAGAATACTCCATTGTGAAAATTTCTTAAAACATTTCTCAGGTAGTTTCTTATCATATCGAACTTTACGATCGAATGATTTCAAATTCATTTCCATAACAAGATTTGTTTTATATTTCTTTGTGATGTCATCATATACTCTATCGAACTTCTTTATAGGAACACACGAATCACTTACAAATATGAAATATGAGTTGTCTTTCTCTTTAAGAGCAGTATCCATAAGTAGTTTCATTCCCTTAACTAAAAAACAATGCTTTGTTTCGGCGGGTTTCTTAATGAGATGAGCGGATGTTAATAATTCATTGGTGACTTTATTAACATTCTTGGGATGAACATAAATGTTGTATTTATTTTTATCAACACCATCAAAAAACATATCCCAAATCTGTGGATGTTTTAAGTTATCAAGAGTCAAAAACAAAAATGCTATTTTACTCATATATAATATATGGAGAGAAGATTAATAGAGTGATATCTCAAATATCTGTTCACGGGTCTTAAAAGTATAGGATTTAATAATTTCCAACTATTTGTATTGTATCTTCTCGTCAGAATATTTATCTATTGTTATTTTTTAGGGTTGGTATATTTTAAAGCAGCCTCGTAATGAGTCGTCAATGCTTCTTTTACTTGTTTAACTTCCAGTATTGTGTCATCTAGGTTGTCTAGATGGTCAATTGGACGCATCAATTTTGATCCCTTGCGTAATCTATATGTACATGTTATAGACGGATCCGCTCCTCTATCTATAACATATTGTATCAACTTAACTATTCTATATATTTTATTGTTATTTACGCGGTGCGCTAAGTTTCTCTGCGTACTCGCAACATTATGAACTCCTTGTGTATGACGGTTTATATAATTCGATTCAAATGATGTGTTACGTGCGGCAGGTATATAATCGACGAGACCGTCGATATCACTAAAACAATTACATAATAAATCTAGTATTGTTCTATCCTTACTTTTTGCATTTAGGTCAGCACCAGCATTTATAAGGAGTTCTATTATTTGTAATTGCTTAGTGTAATCTGTGTTATCCTTATAGTTTTTATAAATATAACTAGAACACTCATGATATAAAACTGTCCGGTCCTCGTCGATTAGCGTTGAATTTGCTAATGTAGAATTGGATTTTAAATGGTTGGTAATACTTTCAATATTTTTCTGTTCAATTGCGTCTAGAAACTCTTTCGATGCTTCTCCCCCCCCTCTCATCTTACCACCTGTCCCAAACTGTCCTTTCTTTGTTACATATCCTGCTTTAACAAGGCGGTTATTCTTTTTGGCAAGTGTCGACGCTTTACGACTAACAATTCGTCCTTGTTTGTTGTATTTGAGTTGTGCTTTGGTCAAACCACCACTAGTTTTCTTGGCATTACCATGCATAACGGACGCTCTAGATCCAACTGATTTCATATCGGGCATTTTATGTATTAAACGGATATAATTATTTTAAAATAATTTAATTAATTAATTAATTAATTAATTATTAATAATTATTAATAATTATTTCATAATATCAGATAATATATTTAACATCTTTTTATTATCAAATCCAATTGGACTTCGAACAACTTTATTTGTTGTTGTTTTTGGGAAATGTGTTTTTTTGATCGAATATGATTTAGATAGTAAATTTGCCTTAATAACCACTGTGTTATCATAACTTTCTAAATCATTTACAACCCACTCTTGTCCCGTCAGTTTTCGTTTATAATTTGTATTAACAATAATATAATCAGGTTGTCTTCCTAAATATTTATTATATAATTCCACGTAATTAGAACTAGTCCAACCATTCGTATGATATATATCTAATCTGTTAAAAAACGGAATGATATATATTAATTTCTTTGTTTTAATATATTTATTTAGATATGGTGTTGCTAATGCCGGTACAATTGATCCATGTGTATGACCAGGTGATATTATAATATAATGTGCTTTTCGTAAAGCATTGATACTTTTACTATGTAATTTCGGAGATTTGTGTTTACCTATAATATCAATAGTATAATCGTCAATTGATCTTGATATTTTCTGAATTGGTAAATCAACTGATATTATTTTTTGCCCAGTTATTACTTTTGTTTTTTTATTAGTTATGGGTGATGTAAATGAATATTTGTTTTTGAATCTTAAAATACCTGGAATATTTGTTATTGGATATACTTGTAAATTTTTATCTATCTTTAATAATTTTCTCATTTCATTAATAGCACATATATCATCGCAATTGTCTAATAATGATAATCCTAATATTAGAATATTACGCAGTGTATGTCCTTCTAAATCACCGGTATTAAATCTACATAGTAGAGCATTTATTATATGATCTTTATTAGTTGCATTGGTCATTGCTAATATATTATTTGTTATATCACCCCACGCAGATGTATTATACCAGTCTCTTAATTTTCCCGTAGAACCACCATCGTCTGTATTTGTAACTAAACTTGTTATACTGTTTAATTTCTTATTATACACTAAATGTTTTAATGCCCTAATTAATGCTGAAGACCCACCTCCCCCACCAATAATAATAATATTAGATTTTGTCATATATTATATAATATAATATAATATATGGTAAATAATACATTATCTAAGAAAGTTCAAATAACTAAAACGAATTTTGTAAACAATAAATCAATAGTTAAACAATCAACCATAACAATCATTGTGCCTCCACAAAAATATAATAAACCTAACCGCGATACAAACACTACTTATAAAAAATACAAAGAAGAACTCGAGTTATTAGATAAATATATCGACAACGACATTATATATGATGTTATATATAAGTGGGGAACACTATATAAAACTAAATTTTATAAATTACATTCTCATATAAATAGAGCAGAAGGAGTGTTCATATCAGAAATGATAAGAGCGTATGTAAAACCATCCATGAAAAATATAAATGTATTAGAAATTGGATGTGCGTTTGGTACATCCGCAATGTTTATAATGAATATACTAAATCAATTTAATACAAAAATTAAATATAAAGTAGTTGATCCAAATCAAGACACTCAGTGGAATTCAGTTGGATTATATAATATTGCGAGGGTAAAAAAAGACCATATAGAGGTTGAATGGTTAAAAGGAAACAGTGATGTTGCGATGGAATATTTAACAACGTCAAAAACCAAGTATGATATTATATTTATTGACGGAGGGCATTCATTTGAAATAGTTATGAATGATAGTGAATATGCCGATAAATTATTAAAGAAGAATGGATTAGTATTACACGATGATGTATTACATGGTGGTGTTCATGACGCAATTGCCATGTTTTATGAAAATAACTCACACTATCAAAAAGTCATTCTAAATTACCCATTGTCAAAATCGAAAACGATTAATAAACCACGGATTGTAAAAGATACTAATAAGTGGTTCTCCAAAGGAAATAAACGGACTATTAGTTTTACAAATCCAGTAACAATGTATGGTTTTAAGAAAATTCAATAATCTATTATCGATGTTCTTTATTAGAACTAATTCCAAGTACCACAACCATTTACCACCTGGGTATCAGGTGGAAACCAAACCATGCCCCCATTAGTACAGTCTTCTTCTGTACTTGCAGTAGAAACAGTTGTACATTGTCCGTGATTTGTTGTTTCAATAGGACACACGTATGAACAACACATACCACCTCCACTTAATGGATTCATACATTGACATTCTTCATTCGCTGTACACCATTTTCTTGTAGGATGGTCACATGTTGGACCATCGGCATATTTATTACAACATGTTGAATCAGTTCCAGTAGAATAACATTCCATCCATTTAGTTGAATTGCATGCTGTATATGATGAAACATCAGGTTGACCATAGTCACCTTCTCTCCATAATCCACACCCCCATCCTTCAAATGATTTACAATTAGAAGGATTTGTATTATCTTGTAAAGAACATTCACTTTTTCTCGATGTATCACCGTTAGGATTTATGTTAGTTGGAGTTATGCCATCCACATCCATGTTATAAATATCTTTTTCAGCTGAATTTCTACAACTATCATATAGTGTCCCAAGAGTAGGATCACACTCGCATACACCTTGTCTATTATCTAATGCACACGAAGATGCTGTTTCTGTTTCACCTAGTATAATAGTGCCATCTGATTCTCTTTTATCATATGTATATGTTACATCTGGTAATTTTGAACATATTTTATTTAATAATACTTTTAATTTAGCATGTGAAAATTCTTGCATGTATGGCATTACACATGAAGCACTGTCTTCTTCATAGTCTGCTCCTTGAACAATATACGCCTGTTTACCACCAGTCATACTTTCATCAAACCCACCAGCATTTGTCCAGTTAGTTTGTGTTCCAAACGAATCATTCCACTCACCACTCCATGCTCGTGTTCCTGTTTGGAATAGCAATACAACATTATGTTCAGTTGCAGTATCTGGAGTACTAGAATCATTTTTTGTAGGATGTGGTCCTTTTTTCATAAAAAACGAAGAACCACACCCACCATTTCCAAGACCGTGACCCCATGCAATTCCGACACCACCATTATTAACCGGTGTCAACTTAGCATAATCTTCTGCTAAACCCGCGTATACAAATGCTTCCTTTGTTATAATACCTATACATTGATTATCAAGAGCATCTGGAGTACTAGTATTATAAGTATTAAGAAGTCGATTACCATCGTCATCTGTTACTGTAGTATTTTTACAATTACGTGAGATTGCTCCAAATTGATTAACAAGTCTATAAAACTCGGGTTTCGGAATATCAAGATTAGGAAATTTATCAGTTGTACACATTGCTTTTCCGATTGGTCCACTAAATATTCCATGTGCTAATACTGGAACTTTCCCACCATGATCTACATTTGTAAATTGAACAGTTCCATCACAGTTACGATGCCCCGGTCCGTGTACATCCTCACAATTTTGACATATATCATTATATTGTGGATGCGTTCCTCCTACATCAATTTGTGATCGGTCCCCTAACAATTTTTTGACCGAATCTCTTGCCCATTTTTTTTCAGAACGATATGTATAATTTTTGGCAGATCGATCATCATCATTTGGATAATCGTCACCATCTGCACGCAATGGCTGTCCCATAATACACGTTGATAATGTTGCCCAATCTTTTGCACCACAACTAGGGTCTGCTCCATTTGCTTTAGGATTATTGCTAGGAGTTGCTCCACCAAAATGAGTATCATCTGTATACTTTGTGTCGTCTTCTCCGCCGCTAAAAAAATACGCATTCTGCCACTCGGTTTCAAGGTAATCATTGTCTCGACTAGTGCAATAATTATTGGTAGGATGCTCAGAACATAGGTTATTAACAGGCGTTGGTGCAGACGTTGGTGCAGACGTTGGTGCAGACGTTGGTGCAGACGTTGGTGCAGACGTTGGTGCAGACGTTGGTGTAGGTGTTGGCACAGGCGTTGGCACAGGAGTTGGTGTAGGCGTTGGTGCATTCTTCGTGTAATAAATTTGAATTACGGAATTAATTATACTGAGTTCTGTTATCCCAATATCACTCATATATATATATTATGTATATATTATTATGAATTATATATTATATTTTATATATATTATATATTATATATATGAATACAATATTTGTATCAATCGCCGCATATAAAGATCCCGAGATATTAGATACGATAAATGATTGTATTAGTAAAGCACGTTACCCACATAATTTAACAATTGGAGTTTGTCTTCAGGATACAACTGAAAAAATGATTGAAGTAAATAAAGACATGAAAAACATAATATCAGAATATAACCGCACACATAATAAACTAAAACTAAATGATATTAAAGTATATGATTTGCATTATAAAAAGGCAAATGGTTGTGGACTTGCTAGAAGTATTATACAAACTGAGTTATATAATAATGAAGATTTCTTTATTCAAATAGATGCTCATACTAAATTTAATAATGTATGGGATATATTAGCACTAGACCAATATAAACTCGCATTAGAATTAAACCAACGTATTTTAAACAGTGCCTCTAAAAACCCGGAGTCAATTGACTATAAAATAAGACACTATAATAGAGTTATGTTATCAACATATCCGAATAATTCACTAGGTGAAGATTATATGAAGTGGCAATTCGGTAGTATACCTATTCCGAGGTCATTCCTTAATAATAATATTAGACCATCCGGACATGGATTTAATAAATCTAGATATCCGATTAGGGGATACTGGGTATGCGGTGGGTTTCTGTTTACGAGTAGAGAGTGGGTGAACGCAGTTGAAATCGAGAAAGATATACCATTTAATGGAGAAGAAGACGCAATGACAATCAAAAGTTTTATGAAAGGGTGGAATGTATATGCCCCTGGTTTCAGTATATGTTATCATAATTATACAAATAACTTATCAGAAAGTAAAACCAAAACAAGAACACTTGTATGGGAAGATGTGTCAATTGACAATTCTAAAGTAGATGATATATTAAACGGATTATATAATATAAACCATCCTAATAATGAATATATACGAACATCAAAAGAATATGAATTATATATGAAAATTGATTATAAGAAAAGAGAAATATTAATATTACCGAATGAATATATTAAAATCAGAGAGGATGAGCAACTAAAACATCTACAATAGTATCAGTAAATCTATCATATTTGACATTACATTTTAGATTACGACGTTTATTCATAATACTCGTATCAAATGTATGTTTTACCGAAAAACTAACAGGTACGACATCTCCAGTATTACCTCGTGTAATAGAATTAAATATTAGTTTTTTATTGTTATATAATACATTAGTATAATATGATTTAGAATATATTTCACGCCATATGTTTTTAATATTAAATTTATGACTATAACATTTTATATCAAATTTACGAACAATTGAGTTAAGTATATTCTGTAATGTTGATTCATTTTTAAGTCGTATATTATGAGTCATTCTAGGTATACTATTTTTTTTATGCTTAACAAGAATCATATGTAAATTACTACATTTGTCATTTTGTTTATAATCAAACATAAATGATATATCGTATGTACTGTGTAGTAGTTGTAACATTTTATCCAATGACCGTTTATAAAAGATTGAATGTATAGAGTTAGATATACCACATGGTAATTGAACAATAATAATACGTGGTTTATATAATTCTTTGATTTTAAGTATCAGCGACTCAACCCTCGTATTACCATATTTCAGGTCAATAAACGGTGTTCCTATATATACAAGTCCTATATTTTTAAGTCGATCGCTATTTTTTGAACGAGGTTTGATATATTTAGAATTATAATACTTTGAATTTACTATATTAATACTACTACCCATAAATATTTCTTCTACATCTCCATATAAAAGTGTTAATTTATTCAATAATTTGTGATCTATTGTTTTAATATTATGATAACATATATCAACATGCAATGGTTCAAATTCAATACCAGTCACATGGTTACAATGTTTTAATAAATAATATAATATACCACCTGTATTACATCCTAAATCTAGTCCATTTAACTTACATATATCTATATTATACTTCGTCAAAATATCTATAATAAGATCCGTCAAGTATTTAGCATTATCTGCGGTAATCATGCTGTATAATGCTATATCAGTTATTCTTAATTTATTCAATTTTGAAACTGATATACGTGGAAATACATAAGGGTATTTTTCAATATTATGAAGTAATATTTCATAAGGTACTCTTAATAAATCTGTCATATCTTACTATATAAAACATTATTTATATAATAAATTTTATAAAATTATCATATAGAACTCATTGATGTCACATTATCTATATTTTCTTTTGAACACTTCTTATGTCCAACCAAGTATTTACAATCGGGGTTGTTATAATATGTTATATATCCTTTGTTGTAATAATACTCACGAACTCCTTTATTTAAAGGTATATATAAGAAATCATGTACTAAATTATATTTATCAATTGGAGTACTTACCATACTTGGTAATTTATTGATATTATCAATATTATCAAACATCGTTTTTAGTACGGATTTACCAATATCATTATCAACTTTATGACTTCCTAATAAATAATTATGAAATATATATGTCGTCAATATAGGTTTAAATGTTGTATATTTAAAGTCACCTATTATAGCAGGTATATAATTATCCGCTATTTTGCGTAGATTGACATAACCCCGTTTATAAAATGGGTATTTTGAAGTAAACTTATCTTCACTTATCTCATCTAGTGGTAATATTCGTAATGTATTATCGAGATTATTAGTAAATAGACGCGATATGATTTTACTTGGATATACGTCTGGAAGTATCATACAATCAATTTCGCCACTATTTACTTTTGCCGTATTTTTTTTATAGTTATCGTAAACAAATACATAATCACGTCCTTCTGTCAATTCCAAATAATCAAATATGTGTTTCGCACATATCCAACCCAATGTCTTACCATGTTTAGAAACATCAACCCCAACCTTCTTTTGATTCTTTATATCGTGAATACTTCTAATTGGTCCAAGTTGTGATACAATAACATATAGAAACAGAGTATTCATTGATGCTATGAAATTGACAGGTTTAATGTTTAAATCGTGTCTTTCTATTTTTGTTTTTTTCGCATCCCTCATTCTATTATATATAATTGGAGTTGACACTAATGCTATATCGGCATTACCTGTTAATAGATTACTGTATATAATATCGTCTGTATTAAATTTACGTGTTTTTATATTGGTAATGTTAGAATTGTATAATAGTAAATTTATTATTTTAGATGTGATTTTATACGACGCTACATCTTTATTTGGATAGTTATATGATCCTATAACAATATCTTGTTTAATAACATGCCGTCTACAAGTATATGTTTTAGGTGAAGTCTTTGGTGCACGGTGTTTGTAATCGAACCAAGTTATAAACTGTTCTTTATGGTGATTGTTTGTAAATAATAATATAATAATTATAATACACAATATAATATTGATAAAATGTATTGATTCTTTACAGTGAATATAATGAACATTCAACATATAAATTAATATAATATAATTATATTAATTTATATTATAATGAGATTAATTTTAAGAAATGCTATATTATTATATCTTATACTTGTATTAGCATTATTTATATATAAACCATCTTTAATAAATATTAATACAATGAGTAACTCACGTATTAAAAGTATAATACCAATACTATTTGTTATTATATCTGTTATATGTTATTATATAATGGCGTTGATATTATATTAATTTATTGATAATTTATTGTCAATTTATTGTCAATTTATTGTTAATTTATTGTTAATTTATTGTCAATAAATTAATATAATAAAGATGTCTCTTAAACAAACAACTGGATCTCGCGCCCAAGTAATGCATGGAACTGTTGTGAAAACTAATGACATGTAAAGAATGGAGATACAGAAAAAACCAACGTGTGACATAGAACTTAAACATCTCGTTAGGAAAAAAACTTAAAATTAACATAATACAAGTTAAATATAAATGTGTGGGATTTTCTTTATCGACAGTAAATTCGATACATCAGCAATTACAGAATTTTATAAAATATCTCATCGTGGTCCAGATAGTTCATGTATTAAAATTGTAAATAACCGATACTTGTTTGGATTTCATAGATTACAAGTAAATGGATTAGATAATGAAAGTAACCAACCATTTAATGTTGGTGGGATTTATTTAATATGTAATGGTGAGATTTATAATTATAAAGAGTTGGTAGAAGAACACGAAATCACATTAACAACCAATAGTGACTGTGAAGTTATTATTCATCTATATAATAAATATGGTATGAAAAAGACATTATCATTATTACATGGTGTATTCGCACTTGTATTGTGTGATTCAAACCGTGATAAATATTATATAGCACGTGATAGAATTGGAATTCGGGCACTGTATTATATTCAGGACGACAAACATAATAACGATAGTTTTGAGAAAAACATATATGTAGCAAGTGAAATGAAAGCAATTCATAAATTCGGTAAGTGTCACCAGTTTAGACCAGGTGATTATTATGACTCGTCAACTGATATATTTGAACAATTTTTGGATTTCAAATACACCCCGACCGTGTCAACTGACAATACTGAATTATCTATTATTCAATCAACAATCCGAGAAAAATTAATTAAAGCAGTCGAAATCCGGTTAATGTCCGACAGACCAATTGGTTGTATTTTATCGGGTGGTCTTGATAGCACACTTGTAACTGCCATTGTATGTAAGTATTATAAACCATATACAATGAATACATTTACGATTGGTTTAGAAAACAGTGTTGATTTAAAATATGCTAGAATCGCGGCAGATTATCTTAAAACGAACCATCGTGAATTTATTATATCAGAGAGTGAATTTTTAGCATCAATTGAGGATACGATTAAACAAGTCGAAAGTTATTGTACTACAACTATACGAGCGTCTGTTGGCAATTATCTTATAAGTCAATATATATCTAAGACAGTTCCCGATAAAGTTATATTTTGTGGAGATGTAGCAGACGAGATATTTGGTTCATATCGAGGATTTATGGCGGCAAAAAACAAGAATGATTTTTTTCTAGAAAATCTAAAAATGATTGAAAATATTAATTATTTCGATGTATTGCGATCTGATAAATCAATCTCATCTGCTGGATTAGAAGCACGTGTTCCGTTTGGTGATTTAGATTTTGTAAAGTATGTAATGTCAATTGACCCATCATTAAAGATGTTTGACGATACAAAGATTGAAAAGGATATATTAAGGAAATCATTTGAGGGATATCTACCAGATGAATTATTATACAGAAGAAAAGAAGCATTTAGTGATGGAGTGAGTTCACATGAACGAAGTTGGTATACTATTATCCAAGAATATATGGATAATATATATACAACTGAGAGTTATAATAAAAAGGTGGCTACATATACATTTAACAAACCATATGATAAAGAATCTTTATATTATAGAGAAATATTTGACAAATATTATCCTAACCAGGCTCATACAATACCGTATTATTGGAAACAACCATTTAGTACTAATTTAGACCCATCGGCAAGACTGTTAGATACATACAATAGTGGAGATTATGAATAATGATAATTCTATTTTCTATTATATAAATAATATCCAATAGTACATCCAACAATTGATGTAATTGATATAACGGCAATGGTTGGTTTAGATGGAATTAACCAATCGATATTATAACATGAATCTGTTGTTGTAGAAACGGGTTGTACTGATGGAACCGTAATATTATTAATGGTTGGAACATGTACATCAGATGATTCAGGCATATATTATATATTATATAATATATAATATATAACAAACGTGTAAATAATGACATTTTTAATGACATCCTAATAAACTTTTACTATTTGGTAATGTAAAACAGGTATTTGCCTTAATGCTTGTAACGGCTGAGTCATGTTTACTTGATTCAATGAACGCATAATGCAAAGAAGTAAGTTTACCTTTTTGTTCATCATGTGGTGAATACCCCCCCGTTACTTTATTGTCATAAAAATCCTTGTATGGTGCAACAATATTTTTATAATTAAAACTAACTTTTTTATTATTAATATATATTATATCGGGTTTGTGTAATTTAACCCTAGTTCCTACATATTTATATTCTTTTTTTGTTCTATTGTTTATAATCATACATATAATTGCTTTTTTAGAACTAGAGTTAGTAAAATTATGTTGTTTTGACAATAATGAAATGAATTTTTTGGCAGCCCTAGACGGACATGAACCTGTGAAATTTCCATATTTATTACCACCAGAGGGATAATCTAATAATGAATAAGTATCGTATTTTAATACCATATAATATAAGTATATATTATATTAATATATAACTAAAAAATAATTAAACGACAGACTGTTCTTACTTTACACGTTCTTACTTTACACGTTATTTGATATTTGTTTTATGTGTTATTTATCAAGTTCAATTTTACCCCATTTTATTTATACTATATTATAATGATAATACCAAAAAAAATACACTTAACTTGTAAAGATAAAAAAAATTGTAATAATAAAATATGGATAAGATGCTTATTTAAATATTATAAACTATATCCAGATTATGAAATAATTATATATGACAATAATGATATTTATAAAATAATAGAAAAACATTATCCCGAATATTTAGAAAAAATTAAAAAAATTAAAATTGGAGCTATATTAGCAGATATATTTAGATACTTAATTTTATATTTAGAAGGGGGTATATATTCAGATTTTGACTGCGAACCATTGAAAAACATAAATGAATTACTATCAGATGATTATACTTATTATCATGGGGGTGAAGATAATAAATATAATGTTTATAAAAATAAAAGTCAGATAATAGATAATAGACGGGAGTTTGATCATAATATATGTGATAATAGTATAATTACAAATAATGATAAAGATATTAATCCAGTCCCATATCAATGTTTAGGACATAAAATTGATAATGTATCAACAATTTTATGTTATGAATTTCAAGAAGATTGGTTAAATATTCTAGATATTATTCAAATAGGTGATTTTATTGGAAATATATATGACGATGCTTTAAATATACACAAATTTCAAATATGTCAATGGTATATGATAAGTAAAAAAAAACAAATTATTTTCTTAAAGATGTTTGAGTATTGTATGGAAAATATAGATAAAATAATTAATATAAATAAAAATGACAAAAATTATAAACATATACTTTTAAATCTTACTGGACCGTCTGGATTTACAAAAATAGTAATGGATAATATATCTGATCAAATTAAAATTTTACCTTCCGATTTTTTTTGTACTGGATCATGGAATAATGGTATACCTTTGACAAAGAACTCGTATATTAAGCACCATTTTACAGGTACATGGCATTAGAAATATGAGTCGTGTTTTAATACCATATATTATAAGTATATATATTAATATATAACTAAAAAATAATTAAACGACAGACTGTTCTTACTTTACACGTTCTTTGATGTTTGTTTTATGTGTAATAAGTTGGATTGTACCACCACGGTCAATCTTAATTGGAGTCTTAAGTTTTGTTCTACTACAATCATAGCATTTCACTTTCTTTTCACTTCCAGCAGTTGTTTCACGAACTTTAATAACTAACTTGTTTTTATTTCTTTTTGCCAATGCTCTAGTGCATGCTTTACTAGCAGCATTTGCCGGTGTCTGACTACTTGATTCTTTAATTGTGTACCTACCTTCCCCACTAGGGATTTTTTTACTGTCTACTTCGACAATTGTAAATGAACGTCTGGGAACTTTATTTACAGATCTTTTAACAGATTTCTTAACACTTCTTTTTACGTTACGTTTTGGTTTACCGCCGACAACACCTTTTACTGGGATATTACGATGTTCTTGAACTGAGTGTTCTACATCGCTATGCATAGATGCGAATGGATCATAACTTGAAGGGTCTCCACCCTTGTATGAGTTAATTAATTTTTTAAGATGTTTTAAATCTTTGTTAAAACTTTTGTTAGAGTATTTTTTGGCGGGCATTATATACTATAATAATATATAATATTTTTAGATTACTGTGCTAATAAACTATAATATATCCATCCTATTAAACATATTATTACCAGAGTTAATAATATTCTATATAATAATATTCTATATATTAATTTCTTATGATAATATTCAACATTATCAAATCCTTCAACATTATCAAATCCTTCTATACTATTTAGAGATTGTTTACAATATACAGATAATTGTCTGTGTGGTGATACATGGGTTGTTTCTTCCCCACGTGATATAACACTATCAACCGCAGCAAGAGCAATCTTAGTTTGAGACAGTCCATTACTTGTTATAAATGTATTACAGTTTTGAGTTCCATATATACCGGATGTATAAAATGTAGATGGTGTATGTTCCATATTATTGTTCGCATGGTGGTCGTCTATAATCTTTTTGGATTTAATATCATGCTTCTGTTTTTGTAATTTTATATCATCACCCCTACAATTACCTAACTTACAATAATGTTTTTTAAACATACTACGTGTATTACGATTCATTCTACTCATATATTATATAGTAATATTATATAGTAATATAAAATACTAAATTAAAATTGGACTTATTGCTTTTTAGCGATACAAGGACTTATTGCTTTTTTGCGATACAAAGTACCATATCTTGTATATCAAAATTATTATAATCCAATACATCTACCAATTTAAATCCACTGTTTTTTAATAGAATACATAATTCTTCTACTTTTTCAATATGTAATTTATGAACTTTAACAAATGATTTACCATCTTTATTTATATATTGTTCATGGTATGTTTCATCCGTCCACCATGCATCATGTGTAATGTTTTCAAAATATGTAAGTGAGTGACGGTTTTTATGTTCATCATAGAAATAGCGTGAAAACTCACGAGGGGCAGGGTCTAGTTTGTCTTTAATCATAAAATTTATAAATAATATTCCGCCTGGTTTCAACCATTTATTTATATTTCTAAATATTATTTGTTTTGAGTCCAATGTATTATGGTGGATTGTATCAAAAAAACATGTTATATGAGAGAATGTATTCTCTTCAAATAAACCTGATGTAGCAACATCGCCTACTACAAATTTACCATCCGGATTTCTTATTTTAGCACGATCTATAAATTCCGGAATTCTGTCTATTCCAGTAACATTTTTATATTTAGTAACAAGTAATTCATAATGTCTCCCTGGACCTGTTCCAATATCTAAAATATTTAAACTATTAGAATTATCTATATAGTTTGATATCTTTCTTATATTTTCAACAAATGCCTCTTGCTGACTAAATACCTTTTCATAAAATCGAACATATAAATCATTTGTTATTATACTACCCGTTTCAAAGGTTTCAATTGAATTATGATTATATCTACGACCAAAACATATGAAATATATTACATAAAAACAGATAGTTGTTATTATTAACGCAATACACCATTTATTATAAACACGCATACTTAAATTATAATATATAAAAAAATTATATATTATATAACTTTACTATAACTACGTATAATTTATATAACTACGTATAATTTATAAATATTATATAATATTAATAAATAATGAATACAGATTCTCCTGAAAAAATAATATCACTAGTAAATGAATTAATTGTTTATTATAATAAACCAGATATTAAAAAAGAAATGTTAGAAAACAAAGAAGAATGTATCAAGGCTACATTAGATGTTCACGGCGATTTTTTTGACAAATATCCAACCCTATTTCACATGGTTTCTAATAATCCATATGATTTTGAAATGGATAGATTAAAAGAAATGTTGGCTCTTAAAAATAAAGTAACAACCAATGAAGTATCATATAAAGATGCATCCGTTAAAATCGGTTATAAATACTATGATGAATTTATTAAACCTGGTTTAGATACAGATTAATTATAACGAATTAGATATTTACTATTTTTATTTATGTCCATTTCATATGCTTTACACCAATTAACAGCATTGAGAACTTGACTGGCAACAATTTTATTATATTCACTCTTTGTTGGATTATTTTTAATAAATCCAAGTGTTTTATCTAAGTATTTGATTTGATTATGTACAAATATTGAATTGTGCGATTGTATATATTTAATATAGAAATCATCTAATATAATTCCATCTATATCATATATAATATCTTCTTTCCAATTAGACAACATATATTCAAGATTTTTTAATATTTCAATAGAAACACCTTTAAATCCTTTACAAATAATATATCTCTCTGAGTTTGCAGGGCGACTTGTAACTGGTTTGTGTATATATATAGTATTATAAAATGTTTTTAGTATATATAATAACTTTAATGTTAGAATATTAAATAAATCAAAGAACTTACAAACAAAATTTCCGCCCAATTGCTGTAACCGGAAACATATTATAATCTCTGCCAATATTATTCTACATGATTGTGTTTCCTGCGCATTAAAATCACTTGAATAATCGAACCCTCCGTCTGCTGTTATGAATTGTGACTGTCCTTTTATATTTGATATAAAAGAATTTATAGTATTCATATCATAAATATCTCCATACGAAGTATTAATATTAGATGTATTATATAACCTATTTAGTTTGTCCCAATTAGGAATATACTTTGTATCTGGTGTTAATGTTATACCATATATATTATCATCAGTAGTATATGATTTACGTTTAATAAAACTTTCAATAAAACCACCTGGTCCTTCCGCTATAGCAATCATTGTTACTTGTTCCTTTTCAGCAACTAACTTGTAATCATTCATTATTTCAACTAATTTAAAATATGAACGACTAAGTGGATTGAAACTATTAATGCTTTTATTTAATTTACCTGTTCCGATAGAACTATGAATTAATTCATAAGGATTTGTGAGTTTCTTCATTTTATCCCAGTCGTCAACAGTATCAATCTTACATTTCATTTTCTTTAAACGTTCACATAATATACTATCAAAAGTAATTGTTTTTTCAATTTCAACTAGAGTTAAATTACGCATAATAGTATTATATCCATCTTTGTTTAAGTATTAGATTCCAATATAAGTAGAATTAGTCGACGTCGATGTGATTATACTATAATAAAAAATCGATACCATGACTGTCGCTGCTATCGCTACTGCTACCGCTGCCGCTACTGCTGCCGCTGCCGTTACTGGCTACGGTGGTATCGGCAGCGGTGGCGGGGGGGGTTGTTTCGCCTTCCCAAATGATGAGGCTCGGATCGCCGATTTCATGCGATCCGATCAAGCATATCCCTACACCACCACCCTCGACGGTGTCCTCTACACCATCACCCTCGACGGTGTCCTGGCTGACAGGACCATGGTTGACGACAGTCAACCGCTGTACCCCGGTGCGGTCCGCTGCACACCACAGTGAATAGCTGTACGACGGGGCGATCCGCCGCACAACACATCGCATTCCATCGCGTTTCCACAGTTCAACGAACTTTATAATATATTAAACTGCCTTAGCAATTAGTTTCTGTAATATTTTATATTCCTTGTCAGATGTAGCATTTACTTTCCGGAAACAGAAACTAGTATTAAAGAAACTAAAATTTCGTTCGGCTTCAGATAATTCGCCTATTTTCACCTTAGTCTCTTTATCACTCTTATAATCATTATAATATTCACCGAAATCCTTATATTCAACTAGTTCAAATCCATAATCACCAATCAAATCCTCTAAATATTTCAAATTAATAAGATATTCTATATGTGTATCTCCAATACTCTTAATATATACCTGTATCTTTTGACCCAGTAACGACTTACCCTTATTTGATTCAAATGTACGAGTTCTATAATCCTTTGTGATTTTCCATATTACATCGTCTTTAATAGTTCCTTCAAACGACTTGACCTTTTTATCCTTGAAGTAATCGAATATCTTAACCCCGTCAAAACATGTTCCAATAAAATGACCACCGATCATTAAATTATCACTGACATTTTGTAACAACGATCGTAATTTAAGTTCATTCTCGAAATAATAATGAATGCAGAATTGACAACTAACAACATTGAATGTATGTTTTTCTGGCATCCATTCTGTCATCTTTTTACGTTGAAGTTCATTTAATGCTGCCAACTGATCTGGAAAAATGAGTTTCGATGTATCAGCCCACAAGTAATAAACAACCGGTTTAGGTTTAGGATATTTTTTAAAGAAATCCATCGCATAGTCAATACACGGTTTGTCAATATCCATCGACACAACCTCTTTATATCTACCATCGCGCCATTTTGATAAATCGCCCCCCTTTCCACATGCTAGGTCTAATAACCGTCCAGTCATTGCACTCTCTTTACTTAATGTCCCAGGTGCGTATTTAATAATAAGATTCCTCTTTACATATAAATTGTGGAAATTCTGAACAGGAAGACGTTTGTTCGGGTCATAATCTTCTTCAATACATTTATAATATGACGCCGTTGTATTCTTTGCATTTAATTTCTTGTCTTTCAATTCAATTGCTTCTCTGTCAATTATTCCCTCGAATAACATCTCTTCTGTTACAGGATTCTGAATACTTTTCCATATATCATTTGCCGTGTTTTCGAAATTGCCATATACAGACTCTCCGTTTTTATATTGTTGTGTTTTATCATATCTAGACCTAATTGGATTCCAACCAATCTTGTTTTTATCCATACTTTCATAATAAAATTCAACAATAGTATCTGTCAAAATACTATGTCGTGTACCATTTATAGCGTCGTCTACAATAATATCATCGTCATTATCGATGAATAATTTGGATATATTATACTCTGATTGAGACACCTCAATATCTCCAAATGGATTAAACAGTGATTTACCAATGTTTTTAATATATTTCTGCTGTGTTTTATTATATTTATCTTTATTCGCTCCAACATATAATAATGCCGTTTTATATCTATGTGATACATATTCGTTTGTTTGCTGGTTATAAACAGAATAAGACTTAATTATATCAAGTCCTGTTGTGTCATCTTTTTGAATTTCAATAAGAAAATCGACTGAATTATACTTTGGTGGTTTCCACTTGAATAAAGAATGCCATCCACCTCCTTTAATTGGATAGTGGTCATTCAATGGGGTATAAATTAGACCATCTACATTATATCCAAACAACTCCTTCTTTTCCCATAATTCACGTGATACAGAGAATATATCATCTTCTAGTGAAAATTTCATTTCCTTCTTTTTAATAATAAGATTATCAATATCATCAATTACACTATTACTTTTATCATGATCTTTAATAAAAATATTAATATTATGAACTCGTGTTTTATCATCTCCTGGTTTATAGTATATATTTCCTCTAATATCAACTCCCTTACTGAATAACATATCATATATATACAACGCATTATTCTCACTCATATATTCTGCTTCTAATATTGACCCACTCCATTCTTTATTTTCATATCCAATAAAATTAACATTCATATTAATATCAAGTAAATACATCCTTCCTGCTAAATCATTTGTTCCAACAATTAATAATTTACGTTGTCCATCTGCTTTTGGGGTTACTGCATATGGAGATATAATATTTACGTTATGTTCTGATTTAAGAAGGTGTTTTGGATGTAATGTAACTGGACTTGCTGTTATAAATTTACTACGATGTGTATTATTTTCATATAGATTACCATAGTGTTTCTTATCATTTTTATGATTAATTAATTTTTGATATAAATCAACGACCTTGTTTGAGTCAGTGTATTTTGTAATAATACTAAAATCTTGAATAATTGAATATAAAAGACTTATATAATAGATAATTCGTTCAATTAATTTAGTAACATCTTTTATATCCCGATTAATTAGTTCGATTTCAATTTCATAATGCGGCGATTGTTGTAATATGTTAGATTGTTTAAAACTAGTGGCACTGCCTGATTTTACGGCTGTTAAATCAAACCGTATGTTTTCATCGGGGTCTAAAATTGAATATCTGTTCTTCATTCTAAATGTTTTATGAGTGATATTATTTATTTTCTTAACATTCGTCTCTTTTGATAAACCAACACGTAATCCATAATCGTGAATATCATAATTTTCAACGCGTTCTTTTGTAATATACTCACATTTCATATCGTCTGTGATTTTATCTTCAATCCAATATTTCTTAACATTATCTGTACCGGTAATAGTAATTCTTTCATTATTCTTTGTATTCTTAATATCGAGGGTTGTTTCAATTGTATATTTATAACCCAATCCACCATTTTCTGTATTATATGTCAAGTATGACAATAATCTATTAAAAACATCTTGTGTAATATACTGTTCATTAAAGTCTTTATTACAAAGCCGGAATTCTAATTCAATATCGTTGCTTGAATTAAATGTTGTAATAAATCCTTTAATTTTATTAAAATCATTTTCTGTTATTTCCATTATACTATAATACTATTTAATATTTATATTAGTTTATAAATAGTATAGTATAATCTTATACTATATTTATTTTTGTATGTGCTATTTTTCTACAATATTTTGTGGCATTATAATATAAATTATCTAGGTCATCTGGAGATCTTTTAGATATACATTGTTTACAAATATATAATTCATATTTCGAATCAACTACATATATATTACTTGTTTTTTGTAAACACTTATAACAATTAAAAAACCATCCGTTAAACAGAGAATCAGGCTGAGTCATTGCACTTATATTGTATAATATACGATTGTCTTTTGGTAAACTGTAATCGCAATATTCTGGTAATTCTATACTGAGTTGTTTAACATTCGTCGATGGTTTAACATTAATCGGGGATTTAACATTCATATTAGTATATATAATACCAGTCTGTTTATTTTGTTTTGAACAATGTATCATTTTATATAACTTAACCATATAATATAAAATTGATTTAAAATATAGTTAATATTAATTATATACTAATGTTCTCCATTGCAAAACTATCAAATGAACTTGATTCAAACCAAATTAAAATAACAGATGATGTATTAAATAACATAAACTTTAAAAAAGATACATCATTAATCTATAACCAAAAAACAGTAAAAGCATATACAAAACCAGACTATTCTGTTCGAACAACTGATTTACCAGTTAGTATGACAGATAAACTGGTGGTTTTAAAAGATTATTATTATAAATTTAATAAATACAACAATTCATTTTTATCGTCTATCTTAAATGCGATTTATCCCAATTTCGAATACCTAACAAATAAGAAAGATATTATTACGTATACTAAACAACAGCTTGGATATGATTTGGGAGACCATCATCGCGCATTCGGTTATTCTCGTAAACGTATTTTTAAGAGAGATAAAATGCAGAAATATCTATTGGATAAATATGATATCGATGATGTTAAATATGATATGATTAAAAAATATATTGTTGACTATTTCAATATCAATGTTGTTATTATTGATAAAATGGCAATCACAGAACTTATCTTTTCACAACAAGATAATGATATGTTTATAAAATATAGACCAACTGTTATACTATATCATAATGATAATAGATATAGTCCTGTTTATAATAAAAAACAAGATGATAGTTTATACATGTATTCACAATATGAAGAGTTATTAAATAAACTAGTTGATAATGTGGATAATATATATAAGAATTCAGTAGTTAAAAAAGATAAATTAAATATATATACGTGTGAACAAGAATCAACTATTAAAGACGAACCAGTTGTTAAAGACGAACCAGTTGTTAAAGACGAACCAGTTGTTAAAGACGAACCAGTTGTTAAAGACGAACCAGTTGTTAAAGACGAACCAGTTGTTAGTGAATGTTCGACAACCGATATTAATTTATTGAAGAAAATTATGTCAAAACTAAAACTGGTTGAACTGGTTGAATATGCTAATAAATATAATATTGATATTTATAAGACATCCCCTGTAACAGGTAATAAGATTAAAAAGTTGAAGAAAGATTTGGTAGAGGATTTAGATAAGTTATAAATAACGTATTGCGTTAAAACATTTTAATAATAATTTTTTTTTATAATATTTATTAACACGTTGTTTTATATATTTAATTGCCGTTTTATATCCTATATTTCTAATACTACGTTTTTTGTAATAATCAAGTTCAAAATCAAGCGCATGTATTTTGTCAGGTATGTCTATTAATATAGTATCTTTGTTGTATTTTACCATAGATGATTCTATATAATTATCTATAATACTAAATATAAGTGCATTGATATATGTCATAATATTATTGATTTCTCTTTTATTTTTATATAAGTTTAAACATATACCTACTTTTGTATCAATATGTTTAAAATAATCAATTGGATATTGTGCTAATACTGCGCCATCTATTACATAACTTTTATTTATAGAGTCATATACTGGTTCATACAAAATAGGATATGATATAGTTATTCTTAATGCGTCCATTATAATCATATCAGGAGTTGTATCTATATTATAGTAAATAATTTTTGAATTCGATATATCAGATCCAGTTAAGATAAGTGTCATTTTATTGTAATTATATAATTCTCTAAATGTTATATCCCATACTGTTATTTTCTGTAATATACAAGCTTTTAATAATGTTATAATAGATTTACAATCATCTACTCCATACTTAGTTATTATATTTGCTGCTTTAATATGTCGATATTCGGTTAAGTTTATTTTCAAAAAGATATCGTTCATTTCATACGCCCTATAACCAATACATAACAGTGTTGCTATTATACCGCCAACCGACGAACCAATAATATGTGTGATTCTATTAAATCGTATGGTTTTATCGAGTGCTTCCAACGCACCAAGTAATACACATCCTTTAACACCGCCCCCACAAATTGCTAGATGTGTTATCATTATATAGTAAATGAGTTTGTTTTTTATATGATTATACGTGGTATGTAAATAATGAATGTTTGTATATTTATATAAAATCACTATATACCTCTTCAATATGTTTGTCTAATTCTTTACTTTTATGTTTATCGTTGGTTTCCTTATTTATTGAATCGACTTGTTCTTTCAATGCTGTAATATATGATTTGCACAAATGGTCCATTGGATTCCATCTATTATATAAATAATATGATATCGTATTTGTTTTACCATAATCAGTCCATTTATCATTCATATATAATAGATTATATCCTACATGATAGTAATAGAACGCCGGAAATGATGTTACAATGTCCCGTTTATAACATACTCTGTATAATTTTAAGTTCGACGTACTATTAAAATCAGTCTTGAATGCTAAATTACCAACACGAGGAGATGCAAGAGCAACAACGGTTATTTTAGTTTTTGGTAATTCTTTCGCGAGAAGATATGATATTAATGTACTAGTTACTGACCCCATCGAATGCCCTGATAAACATATATCCCAGTCTGGATTTTTATTTATTAACTCTTTCATATAATTAATAATATCAATATGTATATTATCGGTTGTAATCATCTTATAAAACCCACTATGAACCCGTATTTTACTATATTTTTCACGATTAACAATATTGTCATCGAATAATCCGGCTATGGTAGTTTTCCATACAAACATATTGTATGTCCAATCTTTCAAACTCTCAGACCCACGCACAACTATTGTGAACCGTTTCTTATGCGTGTTTTTTCCAACAACACATTGAAAATCAGCTGAATTTGTGAAATAATGAAGTATCTCACCTTGTGGATATTTTAATTTCAAGTCAGTTAAAAGTTTCTTATCATATACATCTAGGTTATCGTTTTCCGACTCATTTTTAAAGAATTCATTAAGATTATCTAATTTGTCAACTTTCCAATATTTCATATAATCATAAACCAAATACGCTAGATAACTCATCTCATACATAGTTGTCCAATCTGTGTTTTCATTTTGCCACTTTTCCATATATTATATTATAGTATTTTAATTTATAAACCGCCGAATATAATTACACCCCAACTAAACACTGAACTGCAATAACAAGTATTAATGCTTCGTTATATTGTAATTCTCTGAAATTAATAATATTATTAGGAGAATTTCCAAGTGTTTGAATAAACTTTGGCATTAACATATTATATCCCATACATACAATTGCTGTTCGAACTAAAAGAACAATTATTACAATTAATAACATAACAAATATATTAACAGACTTGTGTTTGCAATTTTTAGTTAGTGTTTGTCCACCGTATTGAACTAATTTATTGAATGACATATATTATATTGTAGATAATAAAAATGGCAGATAATAAAAATGGTAGATAATAAAAATGGCAGATAATAAAAATTATAATAGTATATAATATATATGTCTGGTTGTAATTATAAAAACCCAACCTGTAATACTTGTAATATTAAAATCCGAACACTAGAATGTAATCCAGGTGATAGAAATTTATGGACGCAACAATTACAACTTAACGAATACGGTGATAACAACGAAGTTGTTAAATCTAATATAGTTAATGGATGCTGGGAATGTAATTATGACGATTTATATGAAGAGAATAGTTATTTATGTAGGCGAAGTCTATATCAAGGGGAAGAACAAAACCCCCATAATTACGTGACCAATGTTAATTTAAATTCTTGTTTATTAAATATAAATAAACCATTGTCTAGGCATTTACCACAAAGAGCAGTAAGAAAACATCCAGACAAAATGTGTTAAGTTAAAATATATTTAATGACATACTATATAATGAATATTATAACAAACATTATTAATATGACGAAACATTATGTAACATATTCAAAACAAAATACAGTTCGACATGTTGATAATGATTTTGTAAAAATATATAATAATATCACGTTTTCAAAAATATTATTTACATCGAAACATTCTACTGTATATACAGATATAGATAATATATATGTATTAAAAGAGTATAATCCATACGTAAATAATCACGATTATATAAAAGATGAAATTAAAATATTAAAAGATTTATCGACTCATAATAATTCTAACATTATAAATCTAATAATGGTATCGAGCGAAGACGATATATACAAATTATTGTTTGATAGACACGGGTGTGATTTATTAGAATATATTACCTTATCACCGCCGACAATTCAACAATTAAATTTAATTATAATAGAATTATTTACAACTGTTTCTTTCATTCACTCTCTTAATATAGCACACAATGATATAAAATGTGAAAATATTCTTATAAAAGACGGTCATATTAAACTATGTGATTTTGGATATTCGTCTTATATGAGTGACGAGTATAAGATATATAAACGCAGAGGAACACCTCATTATATATCACCTGATTTTTTTTATAATAATGTTGCAGATGGTAGATTAAATGATTTATGGGCTGTTGGTATTGTTATATGTGTAGTAATATATAATATACCATTTAAAAAATCAACAGATGTAATAATGACATATGACACCGACCCATATTTCTGGGCTAATTTCAATATAGAATTTAATAAGTATTATTTTGAAAATAAAAAAGATAAATGTACATATAGATTTCAACTACAAATTTTATTGAAAATCCTTTTAATTAAAGATGAAAACGAAAGATATGAAATGATTAAATCATATGATACTACTCAATCTAATAATTTGTGCGATATATTAATAAATAACCATTTATTTTTTACATTAATTAACAAGAACTAAACTATACTCTGCAGGTAATCCTTGTTTACCTGAAAGCATTGCCCTCATTAAATTGTTTTTGATATAGGTATTATCGACACGTTGATTAAAATATGCCACCTGTTCTCCTTTTTTGTTTACGATTTTGTACCGAGGGCAGAACATTCTATTATTGACTACGTAGTGAAGATGTAATTTAAGCGTTTTATTAATTTTAACGGCAATTGTTAAAACTTTATTATATTGGGATACCCGGTATGTTAAAAAATAAAATAAATCTGCCTTATCATTAAATCCTATACATTTATCGGTCATATTAGACTCCCATGGTATAATTGTAGAGCAACCAATTCTTGTATCTGATCTATAACTCATTGCTACTTTCAAAACTTGTGCGAAATTAATAATTTTATTTCGTAGTTCTACATCATTGAGTAATGTTACTTCTAACATTTTTGGACTATCAACCATTGATGAGAGGATTTTAGGAACAATATTTTTATCAACTTCAACAACTCTTAAAAAATTACTTATTGACGCAGATGACATTATATATTATATAATATATAATATTATATATAAGCGGTTAATTAATTGTAATATATAATTATGTAGGATATTACACTTATAAATTTTAGATTAATTTATCACTCGATAGAATTGTAATATTTCTAGGTAAACACTGATACAATAAGTTTTAATAGTTTTTCATTACATCTAATGTTACACTAACTATATATCTAAATAATGATTTATATTGCTGATTATTAACTATTTTAACATGTGAGTTTTCATTAAATATATATAAATATAAATTGAATTGTTGATCAGGTGATAAATACCCATCCTTGATTGTTCCGTTACTATTATTGTGACTATGTTTTACTTTTAAAAAACAGACATCCTTTTGCCTAACTATTGCCTCAAATGCAAAACGTAATCTATATGCAATATGTAATATTTTGTGAGCAACTGAATTATATATCGTTAAATTGTTTTTATTATCAAGGTAGTCTTCATTTATATATGTATAAATATCTTCATAACTACCTGATATATTATTCATTATATATGTTTCAACTATATCGTTATCTAATTTTTGTATATCTTGAATAGTTTTATTATCTTTATAACGCATATGATGTGCTAAAAAATAAACAGATTGATGTTCCATATATTATATATTAATATAATATTAACAGATTACTGTTAAAGTAATGTTAAATGGAATGTTGGTATAGTAAGATTATTATAAATAAGATTATTAAAATCTTAATAGTCTACTAAATTAATAGTCTAGTATTAAACTGTCGGTGCATAATTACCTTTTTTCATAATGGTGAAATGGTTTCTACACCAAGGACAAGGAACTTGTTTGTCGATGATTTTGACGGCACAGTCATAACAACACCCGTGTCCACATTCGAATGCCACAAAATGATGTGTTGTATTATCATAACATAACGAACAATTGTTAGTGTTGTAGTCTACCAATGAATCTCCAATCAAATCGTCATCAATTAGAACCATCGAATCCCGTTGAATAATCGTAATGCCTTTAATAAGTTCTACTTTTTCAAATTTGGTGATAAGAGGTGTATTTATGACGGGGGTGGTTGTTTCTCGTTCAATATATTCTGGTTTGATTTGTGGTTTCGTTTGGTGAATAACATCAGTCTTGAATTGGTCAAGTGTTGAATGCGAGTGACTCGTTTTAACTTTTGTTGACCCGGTAATAAGATCCTTCCATTCCGAACCACCAAAATATGTTGTTCTACAAGGGTGTGTGCCGATAATATAACCGACAACACCGCCTTTACGATTAGATGGCAATTGAGGGAAGAAGAAAATTAATTTCTTAAAGACGTAATAGCAACTCAACCATCGGCAACATTCGGTGCTTGAACAGCATTTACAGCAGTCACATTCACAGGAACCACAATTTCCGTAGTAATACGGATAGTTGTAATAATAGTAATTGTTGGTAATACTACCAGTCGACGTTGTTGTAGTATTCGACATTGTTCCACCATACGGGGTGCAACAGCAATCACATGAACTAGAACTATTTGAATCACCGTTTACCATGAAAAAGCACATAATGACTATACAAATAAGTCCAATTACGACCCACAAAATGAATGAACACAATGTGAAAAATGACAACCATAGCAATCCAAGAAATGAGTAAGTCCATGCAATTGTAGATACATAGAAAATCAACCACGCGAATTCATCACGAATTGTTTCATAAATACAGGTCACTGATAACTCGCGGTATGGTGGTTCAAATACACAAGATCCTTGGCAATAATAATGATTGCCAGTTCTCCTATATCCAAACCAATTGCTCATTGGGTTCCGTGGTCCGTGGTTACAGTGTGTTCTTTTTTGCCCGAATAAGGTAAGAAACAACACAATCCATGGGTTAAACAGGTATTTGATTGACACCGTAATTGCTGCATAGATATAGTATGTAAATTCATACGATACCGTATACAGAAAATTCTGGCATCTTGCCCCTCCATGGTCATATGACATATGAGAAAACCCACATGCACAATTCCAATCTTTTTTGGGACAACTAGCACTCGATAGTCCAAGCAAATCCTGACATTGTGTGTCGGATTTACATTGGAATTGTGAACACGTTCCTTCAAAATATGCGATTGTGTCAGTAATTCCAGCTGTTGTCCAGTCTTTTTCACAAACACATACGTTCGTATCAATCGAAAAATTTCCGTGAGAACCACAGTCTTTGATGCATACATCATCGGTCAACGTAGCACCGATTGAACATGTACAATGTCCATGCGAATTAATGCTACCGTATCGGCATTCTACCCCCATCGCAACCAAAGGAAGCGAAAAGAGAAGAGACGTCAAAAGAATTTTGATGGTCATATTGAATGTGATTATTATGAATATATTATTATTTCGAATTTTATATATAAGCTATACACTTATTAATTATAAATAAACAATTTAAATATATAAATTATATATTATACTATATATATATGAAATGTCCTCTTAGTCAATTCAAAAATATATTTGGTAAACCAGGTGAAGGAGTTCATGGTATTCGATTTCTAGATACAGCACTTATTGATTATATTTTAACTATTGTATTGGCGATTATAACAACATTGGCAACTAAAATGCCATTAGTATTAACAACTGTTATGTGGTTTGTAATTAGCATATTATTACACTTACTATTTGGTGTACAAACCGCAACACTTACATATTTAGGAATAAACTGTAAGTAATTATTAAATTATTTTAGGTTTAGACGACTTAGGTTTAGACGACTTAGGTTTAGACGACTTAGATTTAGACGACTTAGGTTTAGACGACTTAGATTTAGACGACTTAGGTTTAGACGAATTGAGTTTAGAGTTAGACGAATTGAGTTTAGAGTTAGACGAATTGAGTTTAGAGTTAGACGAATTGAGTTTAGGTTTAGACGAATTGAGTTTAGGTTTAGACGGTTTATATTTGGACGTTGGTTGTTTAACAATCGGTATAATAGATGGGTAATTATAAGACGATTGATTTGTTGGTTGTGGAATATAAAATATATGTTGGCTATTATTTAATAAATTCTTATAATTAACATCTATTTGTACTAATGGTAGTATTTCAGACTGATTTATATTTTTAATATTGAAGATATAGAACATCATTTTTTCATTTGTTTTAAGTCCTTCTTTATTTTTGTTATACGAGTTCCAAGTATAATTAAATGGAATGTCAGTCGTTGCTATTTCCTTTTTCTCTTTTAATTCTAAAACACATCCCCGGGGCAATAATAATTCAAACTCGGACATATTTAATGTCTCCGCTTTAATCGATTTTTTAACAGAATTCCATATAAGATAAAATAATGGCGTGTCTTTTTTTATATTAATAATCATTATATGTCTACTAATTGCTTTTGATGGTTTGAATCCGGTAAATTGATGAGCAGTTTGGACAGATAATGATGTAGACATATAATTATCAAATGTTATCGTTTCATCGTTCTTCATCTTAGTTATATGTTTTAGTTTATCGTTTAATTGAATCCCTCTATAAACAATACAATCTTCTTTTGTTCTGTAACTGTCTATTAATTTGTCAATTGTATTTATCTTATTCGTAATATTATTATATGATTCGTCAACAAGATTCGAAATACTTATAGGATTGGATGGTGTAGTAAGTATCAATGACTTATTATATAGGAATTCATTTATTTGTTGATATCCAATTCCTTTATAATTGGATAAACATTCTGTTTCTTCAGGTGATAATCTTTTATATATTTTCTCAAACTCCTTACGAATTGGATTTGTTTTGTTAATACTATTTTGTAATATAGCCGCGCTAATATGCTTACTTTTAATAAATAATTCAAGTGATGACATTATATAGTATATATTTAGATATTATAATATATCTATTATAAACTCTATTTACGCATCCTTTTCATTTCAGGATAACACGACTCGCATATTCCGGTTTTTTTGTTTTTACAACGACAATTACGTTTATTGTTACATTTTAACTCACCCTTCTCCATCCAACAACATATAGTAGGACTAAATGCAGGTGTTAAGTGTGGTTTATTACACTTATAGCGTTCTTTATTTAAAAAAGGACGACGTTTTCTATTATTTCTGAATCCTTCATGTGATTTAGTTATATATATGATAACTAAAAATATAATACAACTTGATATAATCCCTATATTATAATATAACTTTTTTATACGTGGTGTCATTTATATAATATATATGATAAAATAAATTGTATGATAAAATAAATTGTATGATAAAATAAATTGTATGATAAAATAAATTGTATGATAAAATAAATTGTATGATAAAATATCATATAATTAATTGATTATAATAAGGTAAAAAACCCGACTAGTACCGGGTTCCTAGGTTAGTAACCATTTCGCCGAGTTGGCCTTGGATCTTGTCGTAATATTCGTGGTTTTTGTCAACCACATGCATTGACGCCTCCAGAATTTCTCGAGTAATTGGAATGAGACGACGGTGCCCGACACGAGAAATAGTGATTCTCTTGCGATCTTTCGATTCTGCTTTACACACATTGCGAATTATATCACCGTCGGAGTTCGTGATGTCGAATTGATACTTGTTTGCATCTCGCAGACAATAACGATTGAATGCTTCTGCCATCTTCTCATCTCCGGGGGGAAACGTATGGATATCAAGACGAGACTTACATGGTTTCCACGGACGGTCCTTGTCTAGTCTGTATTCCATTGTATCTTCATACGGAGACATGTCGAAATCGTCGTCATTGCACGAGTAGCATGTTTCACATTCGATACAACAGTCAAATTTGTAGGGAGTCAGTTGTGACCGGAAGTGTTGAGTTCTAACTGCGTTGCTAACCCGAACGATCAATCCATGTTTACGAAGTTCGACCACGATTGAGCGGAGTGATTCTTTCGTTAGAAAATTAGTCCCGCAACTGAACTGAAAACAGCCCGAACGCTGGTACAGTGTATCGAGACGAATGTTGCCAAGCACACTTGCCAATAATGAACTTGGTTCGATTAGTCGATCCAAAACGAAATAATCCGTATCTGGGTCAATTGGGTGTGCGTCGACAATTTCTGTATCCGGTTCACTTGTTACGAAAACACTGGAATTGGATCCAATAAAACCACGTTGACGTAAGTCGCCGATAGTATTGACATTTTCGTCGATTTCCATCAACGACCCGGTCATGTTGTGAAAGGGCATGTTGTTTTCAATACATTAAATATATAATTATTTCGAATTTTTTAAAATATACATATTTGACATTGCATCAATTTAATTTCCTAATGGACACGTCGACGACGTGTATATACCATTTTGTAACCGTTGTTGAACAATCGATGCCGTGTGAACTTGTAATTGTGGACCCGGGACTGGAACTACTACATTACACGAATTCGGTTCACCCGGACACGGTGAACCACATTTGTCATTTATTAAACAACACCCTTTATTACCACACAACTCTTCGATTGATTGAGTGTATGAATTCTTATTATCATTTCCTATATTAGTATTAAGAGTGGCATATTTATCTATATCGGTTGCTGAACTGTTGGTATTATTATGAGGTATTTCATTTGAATATTCGCTATTTTGAATAATATTCATAAGTCCGCTATTCGATAATTTGTTCTCATCATGTCTAATATAATCCGGGAGGTTGGATACGTCTGCCGAATTATTGACTTGTTTGTCTAAGAAATGTTCTGTATTTTCAACACTATTATTAAATCTATGATCCAATCTAACATTTTCACCACCATTACTAGAATCAATCATATATTTATTAGGATGAAGACTAAGAGCATCACATTTAAGTTCAGCTGTTTTCAATTTATCTTGTGATATGGTTGCCCGAACAGATATATCAATTATAAATAGGATCAATAAACATACTACGAATGGTATAAAAGCATGTGCTACATATCGATTGGTTATTGATTTAACATCTTTTAAAACAACAGAGACAATAATTGCTATTAAAATAGAAATAGGAAACCGAAGCCGAAATGCTACATTCTCATTCATTATGGCGTATTTCATATTAAGTTTACAGTTGCGTGAAACATTCATATAATATCATATTAGATAATAATTATATAAACATAATAATTATTCATCATCTTCGTTGTTATTATTATTATTGTTATTATTATTGTTATTATTATTATTATTATTATTATTGTTATTATTATTATTATTGTTATTATTGTTATAATTTTTATTGCCCCGTTTTTTATTATTTGATTTACTATTATTTGTTGTTTGGTCGAAATTACGATTGTATAATAATATAATAAATATAATCAATACTGCAAATAACGGAGGGAATATTTGTAAATACTGCATTTTATTAATACCACCTAATGTTTTAGCGGAAATATATGTATTAAATTGCTTTGATTCTCTTGTTAATCCGGGCATTGCTGTATTTATTATCATTAAGATTAACCAAGTTACTAATAATGGTATAAAAAAAAATTTTATAATAGGATGTGTAGTCGGTGCTTTCCGCTCTACCAAATATGCTGCACCTAGACCGCAAATAACAGAAAACACATATTCAGCATTGAATTCTGTATTTTCATTTGACATATTATACTTTTAAATAGATAAAAATAAATACTAATTAGCAAATACTAATGAACCAATACCTGCCATTATTCTAAAAACATTATAATTAATTGCAAATAAATATAATGTGAATTTCTGCGTGGCTACATTTTTTAACTGTCCTATTTGAATTGCCAGTTGAACATTCTTCAATCTAGACATATTACAAGTCCCAGATGGTTGATCATCTTCCGGGTGTAATGCGAACGAATACATGTATGTTCCGGGTAATCCAGTATTACTGTGATATTTATATGCCTGTAAATGTGAAAAGAAGTTATGGTCTTGTTCACCAAATCTATCTACTCCATTAAATACTAATTTAGCACTACGTAAAATATCTACATAATTCAATGACGTATTTCCTTGTATTACATCTGGATTTTGATTATCTATAATACTTGTATTATGTTGTAATACTTTTAATACATGATTAATAACATTATCTGTTGTGTGTTCATCTGTTGTAGTATTTTTTAATATACCTGACATTGAAGGTGTGCCAATATTGAGTAAGTATTTGTTATCTAAAATATGTGTTGAAACATCTTTGATAAACTTATATGACGAGAATGTATTTGAATCAATTAATATATAATTATCCCAATCATTAGTATCCTGTACTTCTGGTCGTTGTAATACCCATACTAATTCTTTTACAGGATGATTAAATGTTGATATATTTATATAATTTGTTCTAGGCATATTAGTGCCACTACCTTTTAGACCGTCTTCGATTCTAGACTGAGTTTGCGTAATTAAGTATTCGTGTGTATTTTGAGCAAACCGAACACGTTCATCATCAGATAAATAAATATAATTCATCAATAAATAACTATTTTGTTTCCACCCAGTAACATATCTGTCTAATATATTAACTTGACTATAATTATATTCATTATTTTCTAATCTACCCGTCAATAATTGTCTTAAATATGTGTTATATATACTATTTTGTTCAATATAATTATTCGCTTTATTCAATGACGCATCATAATCCGGGTTATTTGATGTATCAAAGAAGTACGCAGGTGATTGTTGCGGTAATCCAATTCGAACAACATGAGATAATGGATTAAATTCAACTGTTATAACTACAGTCGTATATTGTAATGCAATAAGTGGAATTGCTAATCCCGGATTTTTACAAAACCAAAATGGTAGGGGTATATAAAGTTTCTTGGCAGGAGCAAGTAATATATGTTCGTTAATAGCACTTGAGTCAGAACTATTAACAATTGATTCTGATAAAGGAGTTGTATACGAACCACTAAATGTATCACAACTCGTTATATTACGATATGCTCTAAGTTTACCATCTGGTAATGTTAGTTCATTCCATATAGAAAGCCATCTGCCATATTGTTTATCGATAGTTAATCCACCAATACTAATACTAACCGTGTTAATTAGATTATTACCTATATTTTTAACAAATGATATTGGTTCGGTTAATGGAATATTTTGTAATAGAGTTTTGTTATTAATATTAGCATAAAATTCATTTGCCTGTTCGACATCAGTTTTATGTGTAAAAAGAGCAGGGAGTGAATATACAATATACCCGTCATATAACAGATCGGCATTGCGTCCTATTTTACAATGGCATGTTGTTGAACTGGTTTGTGTGAATTGTGGCAATCGGTCGAAAGCGAGTTCAATATATTCCATTGAAAAGTTGGAATATCTTCTATATACATACTTGAAAAATGTAATATCTGGATTACCAGTTAAATATAAGTCCTGTGCTCCATATGCGGTCAATTGCATAATCCCACCAGGCATAATAATATATAGTATTATAATATTTTGTTTATGGTTGTTTAATAGTTAATGTTTATTCGTCTATCTTTACAGCAACATATATAATAAATATTATATTACTATAATATATATGTTACCTATATTACAAAACAATAGTTCGCGGCAAAAAATATATAATGAGTGGGTAAAAAAATCACATCAATACTTTTCTAAATGTAAGGATGAAGATTTCTTTTCAGATAAAATGCAGCACCTTTATTTTTATTGTGAAGTAAATGATGATACAGTAGGAAGACTAACCCACGAATTACAAGAAGCATCTAAGACGACAATGGTTAATGGAGTTCAACAAACACCAAAACCAATATGCTTACATTTAAATTCAGCAGGTGGTAGTGTAGCAAGTGAAAATTTATTTGATGTGATGATTAAAACTCAAAGAGTTCCATTTTGTGTTATTACAGAAAACACAACTGCATCAGCAGCAACAATGATATCTTTATTAGCACCATATAGACTAATGATAGAACATTCAGAATATCTAATACATGATATGGCGGGTGGTTCATACGGGAAAACATCAAATGTAATTCAATCACAACATCAATATTTACAACAGTGGATATCCACATATTTACCACTTATAAAAGAACGGACAAAATTAACAGATGAGGAAATAGATATGTATATAAAAAGAGATATATTATTAGACGATAAATACTGTAAGAGAAAAGGTATAATAGACAGGATTCTTAAAATCCCTAAAATAAACACACCCGATAAATATAACGATAAAAATAAATATAGCAATGTTCATTTAAGTCTATCGAATTTATTGAAAAAAACAAATTTAAATCATATGTATATTGACGCTACTGATATAAAAACAGAATCATTATCTTTTACACACAATGATGTTCATAGTATATCAAATGTTAGAAGTCTAAATGATTTATGTATTGTATTAGATAAATTATTTCTAAATGATATTAAAAGTATAAATAAAAAACAATTAATATTACATTTCCTACCGGACGAGTCTGAATACAGTAATCCCCTAGATGTAATAAGTTTATCTTATAGACTTGCGTTATTACAAAAACAAATACCAGTTATAGCATTTATAGAAGGATTCCAGTCATTGGGTCAGTTAGGATTAATATTAATGTGTCCGATTAGAATTATGATAACTCCAAGTATAATATCTAGTTATTATACTTTTTCATGGGCCACCGGTTCACAAGGATGTGGGGAAAAAACAATAGATGTTATAAAAAATGCACAATTTATGATGAAACAAATAAAATTATTATTAAAAAAACACAGCGATTTGCCCAATATATTCTATACAGAATTAGATAAAGAGATAATAACATTAAAACCAGAGGATTTACTACGGTATAATGTGATACATTTATCCCTACAACAGAATAACAAACAACTGACCACTGCTAATATTGTTAAATACCTAAATCTAAATAAAATGACAGGAGTTTATAAGAATACTAAAACAAAGGCAAAAACAATTCCTATATCTAATCGGGTTAAATCTAAAAGAAAATAACATAAAAACACCTTAATATTAACTATATACTATGTCTATTGAAGAATTAAATTATGAAACTAATGCGGAAACTAATGTGGAAACTAATGTGGAAACTACCGTGGAAACTGACGTGAATACTACGTTGGAAACTGGTGTGAGATCCAAAGTGAATGTTAATATGATTACCGCATTTTGTACAAATAGGGGGATTGGTAATAATAATACCATTCCATGGCGGTTGAAAGCAGACCTTCAGCGATTTAAAGAATTGACAATTGGGGTGAATAAAATGAATGTCGTTATTATGGGGCGGAAAACATATGAATCACTCCCTCAAAGTGTTCGTCCATTGTCGTCTCGTATTAATGTTGTATTAACAACACGTGACGAAGAATTAAATGAAGAAAACCGAACATTCGCCAAATACAGTAATCTGGTATATGTGAAGAATTATCACAATCTATCTAATTGGATTAAATTAAATAGCGGACATATTAACGATATTTTCGTAATCGGCGGGGCACAGATTTATAATGATTTCTTGAATAATGGAGAATGCAACAAATATTTCACAACGACCACCTTATATATTACGAAAATTAATGAGAAATTTGAATGTGATTGTAAATTCACACGACTCCCATCTACATACGCAATTACTGATAGTTCCAACATTATGGGTGAATATAATGATAAAACGGACAAGACACTCGAATATTATTATATGACATATACATTGAATTCCGATAAACAACACGATGAGTTGAATTATTTGAACACTCTCAGAGATGTCATCTCTAATGCGAAAGAACGCGATGATAGAACAGGCAATGGTACAATTTCGCATTTTGGTTGTCACGCTAGATATGACTTATCCAAATCATTTCCGCTATTGACAACTAAGCGAGTATACTGGAAGGGAATTGTTGAGGAGTTGTTATGGTTCTTGAAGGGTGATACGAATGCCCAGAATCTAATTGACAAAAACGTTCATATCTGGGATTTGAACACAACACGGGAGTTCCTTGATAATGCGGGACTTACTCATTTGAAAGAGCGTGATGGTGGACCAATCTATGGATTTAACTTCCGCCATTTCGGTGCTAGTTATGTGGATTGTGACACTAATTATGAGGGACAAGGGGTTGACCAAGTCAAAGAAGTTCTCCGGATGATTAAGGAAGACCCCCATAGTAGGCGTATTATCATTAATCTATGGAATCCGAGTGATTTGAAGAAAGTATGTCTTCCTGCTTGTCATACACTATATCAGTTTTATGTAGATGGTGACAATTTGTCATGTTCACTATACCAGCGGTCGGGCGACCTAGGACTGGGCGTCCCGTTTAATATCGCATCGGCAAGTCTGATGACGCATATCTTTGCTCATTTGAGTGGAAAGAAGGCACATGAACTGGTTCATACAATTGGAGACGCCCATATTTATAAGAATCATATCACCGCAATTGAAGAACAGTTAACGAGAACCCCTACACCATTCCCTGTGTTGAAGATTACAGATAGAGACCAAAAAGAGGTTGAAGATTATGTATATGATGATTTTGTTATAATGGGATATGAACCCCTACCGACCATCAAGATGGACATGGCTGTATAGTCTATACGCGCTTGCTCGCTGATTTCAACGCGGCAGCATGGAGGGATGCTATGATGGCGGTCTTGAGTGCGTCAGTTGCAGTGAGGGCTGCGGTGGTGGCAGCGAGGGCTGCTTCAGTGGCGATGGTGGCTGCGGTTGCGGCGGCGTCGGCGGCGACGACGGTAGCGACTGCGACGACGGTGACCGCTTTTCTACGGCAACCGTGGCACTGCGCGTTTTCAGGTTTCCCAAAAAACAGGTGCAACGAATGGTAGTTGCAGTAGCATATCGCACATACATGCGAATACCGAAGGTTCTTCCACTTTGCGTACTCATCCGCATTGATGTGGAAATCACATTCGAAGCAGAGCTCCCGTTCGGGAGCTTTTCCCTCGAACACATCCGGTGTCTTACAACATAGGCACCTGATCCCTATATCTCTAGAGAACGGACGCGGGCGGCGACCCTTACGACGACCCTTACGACGACCCATTGAGTTAGATGTTAGACCAAATGGTTTGGTATCTTATAATACTTCCCGTCAATTTTTTTAACAACAATATAAAACTATACTACGTATATACATATACATATACATAGTATAACATTTCACTAAAACAACTTTTACACTAAATATGACACTAATTGATTATTATTTAGACAAACAAACCGAATATGAACGGAAATATGGTGGTAAAACACTTGTTCTTATGGAGGTTGGTAGTTTCTTCGAATTCTATGGAGTTGCCAACGACAATGAGAAAATAGGCGATATTAAGAACGTATGTGAGTTACTTAATATACAGATGACGAGGAGGAATAAAGCAGTTCTTGAAAATAGTAGAACAAACGCACTTATGGCGGGATTTCCAACACATAGTATGCAGCGGTTTGTTGACGTGTTGCTTAATAACTCATATACAATTGTTTTAATTGAACAAACAACACCACCACCCAATCCAAAAAGAGATATTACCAAGATTTACAGCCCCGGGACGTATATTGATAATGTGACAACAAACGATGCTAATTATATTGTATCAGTGCTTATAACAGAGGAAAAATGTTATAAATCCGGAATTAAACAATATATTATTGGTCTTAGTGCGATTGACTTAACAACAGGGAAGAATACAATTTACCATCTTTATTCTAAAATATCAGATGATAGTCAAATGATATTCGAAGAGATGTATAGATTCATCGAATCTTTTTCACCAAAGGAGATTATCACATGTATTCAACTATGTGATACGAATTCATCACACCCCACATCACATACTATATCGCAATTTTCAAAATATATTAGTTCAAATTCTCGCAAGATTCATAATATAAACGCGAAGGATATAGTACATCATTATAAAATCCAGTATCAAAATGAATTTCTTAATAAGATTTTCACAGAGACAAATAGCATGACCCCGATTGAATATCTTAATATGGAAACGATGTCTGTGACAACTGTCTCATATATAACACTCCTTCAATTTGCGTATGAACATGATACCCTGATTATTGAAAAGATTGAACGACCTAATATATGGACATCAAATTCCCACTTGACATTGTATAATAATGCTATATATCAATTAAATGTAGTTGAATATAAACGAGAAAAAGAGAATAGTAAATATAATTCATTATTTGATGTTATTAACAAAACAAACACATCAATGGGGATGCGGTTATTGAAATATAATCTACTTAATCCTATTATTAATGCTGATGAACTCACTAAAAGGTATGATATGATTGACTATTTCGTCAAACACCAGTTACACACCCCTATAACGACACAGTTAAAGGATATTGTTGATATTGAAAGACTTCATCGTAAAATAGCACTTAGTACATTACACCCTGCCGAATTCGCGGGACTTGTATTATCTTATAACAATATTAAAACGATTGTTAATATATTAACTCTCCCTCAAACACCCCCTAAGACTCAAACACCCCATAAGACTCACGTAACTAATATATTCAATATTGACCCCAGTATTATTGTTACATTTAATGATTATATGGTGGAATACAATAGTATTTTCATTATTGATGAATTGTCGAAAAACACACTTATCAATATTGTATCGTCATTCTTTAAAGAAGGTGTATATAAAACTGTTGATACATTGAATGAGAAACTGATTAATTATAATAAGAAGTTAACCGAAATTGCTGCGTTTTTATCAACTCATTTAGACGGGAATAACTCAGTTAAGGTTGAGAATACAGAAAAAGAGGGATATTATCTGGTATTAACTAAGAAACGATTTGAGACACTTAAAAAGAAATACAATAATACTAGTTTATATAATTCAAGAGTGCTTTCTAATAATGTTAAATTAACATCAGTTGAAGTTGATAAATTGTCAAATAGTATTATATCAACTCGTGAAAAATTGAAACTTGAAGTCCGGAGGAGTTATATTGAAACACTGACACGTCTTTATTCTAAATATACACCAATGTTAAAATATATCGCATCATTAATAGCAGAAGTGGATATTATTAATAGTAATACATTATGTTCCATTGAATATAACTACTGTCGACCAATCATTCGTTCATTTGATTGCGAACCAATCAACCAACATAGAAATAACAATCAAAGTTATGTTAAAGCATGTGGTATGAGACATCCTATTATTGAGCGATTACAACAAGATACCGTATATGTTGATAATGATATTGAACTAACCCCCGATAATATGGGTATTATGTTATATGGTGTTAATGGTGTTGGTAAAAGTGTATTAAGTAAAGCAATTGGACTTAATATTATCATGGCTCAGATGGGCATGTTTGTCCCATCAAATAATTTCACATATTACCCCTATACAAAGATATTCACTCGAATTGTAGGAGATGATAACATATTTAAGGGACAATCATCATTTGTAGTTGAAATGAATGAATTACGGTCAATTTTGAAACATTCTGACCAAAATAGTCTTGTTTTAGGAGATGAAATATGTAAAGGAACAGAAGATTTATCGGCAACTGCGATTGTTGCATCGGCAATTAAGAGATTCTCAGTGAATAATGTTAATTTTATATTAGCAACACATTTGCATAAATTATATACACTTGATATTATAACAAAATTAACCAATATTCGATTTATGCACTTGGATATTAAATATGACGAACTATTAAAAGATGTTATATATGGCAGGAAATTAAAGGAAGGTATTGGTGAAAGTATATATGGTATTGAAATTGCTAAATTTATCCTAAATGACAATGATTTCATAAAAATAGCAAACGGTATAA
>Ga0209630_10000187_pt1 | contig 70560 bp, 74 predicted proteins | sample COG_01_FD_184745 | JGI IMG/M metagenome (GOLD analysis project Ga0209630, IMG submission 184745) | Pelagic Microbial community sample from North Sea - COGITO 998_met_01 (SPAdes) (version 2) | ecosystem: Environmental > Aquatic > Marine > Neritic zone/Coastal water | place: Helgoland, sampling...
ATTTGATTCAACTCGGTATAACGCCAGTTATTGTAGTCACCACCTGGGAAAGCCCAATAGTTAGGATTATCATTCAGCTTACGAACTTCATCATTCGCTAGTGCTGAGGTAGATAGTCCCAATGCCAATACAGCAATGAGCCATTTCTTTATTAATTGTTTACTCATGACCTCCTCCTCTAATTTAGTTGATCATGTAACTTGATCTCATTTATGGAACAAATAACTATATAGCACCTCGAGATCATAAAGTGTTATAAAGTTTTGAAAGGGATTTTAGTAGCTAACTTAATAAAGATAGCGGACTGTGTAAGTTTTCTCAGAAAGAAAGGTTTGTAGTCTGACAAGAAGATCAGATCTAAGTATTTGGATAAAACAAATGCCAACTTGTGCATATTGATATATTTTGAACCCTACTTGCCAATTCCTTAGGTTATATATATTCAAGATATAAAATCTAGATATATTTAATTTATTGTTATATGACTGCTTTCAACTTACCTCGATGAAAGAATCAGTGGAGAGTTTAGGAAATTTTCCCAATTGGCGCAAGATATTTTTACTATATAAAAACATATATCTAGACAACAAAGTTACTACTTTTTTAATCCTATTTAACCCTAGATTTTGCTGCGTCGCAGCAGTTTCGCCCTGTTAGGACGAGAAGAAATAGTCACGAGTTGAAACAACCATATATTTATGGTTAAAGGATACCAATTCAAAAACACAACTATCAAATTTTGTATTGGGGCTTACGCCCCAAATGCCCAAAACAGTCTGTTATATCTTCTATTTACTAGTTGGTTTAATCATTTTGACTTGTTTAACCACGATACAGCTCGAGCTTGCTTTTTCTCTCACCTTCAATAATTCTTCGTAAAGTCTTTCACCTCGTTTATTGTCCCTAAAAGAAGAACCCTTTTCTCCGGGCATTTTCATGTTCCGCTCAAAGGTATAACCTTCTTCGTAATCGCTAAATGTCATATTGGCTCTAATACTATCGTACCGGCATGTACAGGTATAAAGGTTTTCGTCCGTCTGTCCACCTAATTCTGCCATGCAGTTCATGGCATAACGTACAGTTTCCTCTGTCGTATATTCGTCCGCCATAACAGGCATCGCCCCAAACAACAGTAAAGATATGCTAATAAGCAGTTTATTCATGATCAAATTCTCCTAGTTTAAAATAGTTCTGAATCTAAAAGTTCTTTAAATCCTTTAATATGTGCTCTTAATAGAGGTGCGCACCATTGTAAAGTTGCATTCTAGCGCGATAAATATGGCTTAATTAACTTCATCAGCCTATCTATATTACCCTTATTAGATTCAATAACCTCTCGACCTATTTCACCTCGATGATGTCGTTCATTGGCATCACCCAAAAGTGTACAAACTTCTTGCATTAACTGTTGCTCATCTGAAACGCGAATCAGAGCATCACCAGCAGAAAGTAATTCAGTTATTTCTGTAAAATTAAACGTATATGGGCCAGTGATGATGGGTAAACCCAAACTCGCTGGCTCCATCATATTCTGCCCACCCTTTGCTACCAAACTTCCGCCGACAAAAGCTACTTGAGATGCAGCATAGTGTAATTGCAATTCTCCTAATGTATCCAGTAAATAGATGGCATGCTCAGTTGTGAACGTTTTATGATCGCTACGCTTAACGAAATTTAATTGCAGGTTCTTACAAAGTGATGCGATCTTATCAGATCGCTCTGGGTGTCGCGGAGCAATGATCAATATTGCGTCAGGATATGCTTTCAATAGTTTAATATGGGCATTCAAGATAATTTCATCTTCACCATCATGGGTGCTTGCAGCTATCCAAACAGGTCTGTTCACAGAAAAATATCGTTTTAGTGATTGTGCTTGTTCTTTTATGCTTGGTGGCACATTGATATCAAACTTCAAGTTTCCTGTGACAACCACTTTATCCTTCGCAGCACCAAATGAAATAAATCGTTCAGCATCTTTACTCGTTTGTGCAGCAACAATATCCACAAGACTGAGGGTTTCTTGCATTAACTTTGATACCAAGCGATATCCTTTTGCTGATCGCTGACTTAAACGTGCATTGATAATAAGAATCGGTATTTTTAAATTTTCACATGATTGATAAAGATTTGGCCATATTTCTGTTTCCATCGTGATCAAAAGCGAAGGCTGAACAACTCTGAGAAACCTATTAACTGAATAAGGCAAATCATATGGCAAATAACGGTGAATGACATCGTCAGCAAATTGTTTTTCAACCGTAATTGCGCCGGTAGGAGTCACTGTCGTTATTAATAATATATGGTTGGTATATTCTTCAAGCAGATTATTAATAATCGGCATTGCCGCGTTAACTTCACCGACGGACACAGCATGGATCCAAATAACCGGTTTATCTACTTTGTCCCAAGACAGGAAACCAAAACGCTCTTTCCATCTTTGCCTGTAAGCAGGATTTTTTGACCCCAGGAAAAAAAGCCTTAATAGAACTAAAGGCGCGAGTAAATAAATTATAATGGTATAAAGATATCGCAATGTTTGAATATTCTTTTAAATATTAAATTCTGTTTGAATTAAGAATGTTCAAATATGAACTCACACCATCCTTTAATGAAGTGAACTCCTGATCATAACCAGCGGAACGTAATTTATTTAAATTCGCTTCTGTAAAACTTTGATAAGCATTCTTTAAAGAATCGGGGAATGGAATGTAATTTATCTTACCTTTTTTATGCCAGTCAACAACTGCATTAGCCACATTATTAAAACTATTAGATTGCCCTGTGCCGACATTGAATATTCCCGAGACATCAGGCTTGCTCATCAGCCATAAATTGACAGCGACAACATCGTTAACAGAAATAAAGTCTCTTAATTGTTCTCCATCAGCATAACCGTGACTCCCTTCAAACAATTTTAACTCACCTGTTTCCTTGATTTGATTATTAAAATGATAAATGACGCTCGCCATACTTTTTTTGTGATTCTCTCCGGGACCAAAAACATTAAAATAACGAAGTCCTACAACTTGTGAATTAATCTTGGCGTTTAAATTTCTAACATAGTTATCAAATAATAATTTTGAATACCCATATACATTGACAGGACTTTCATGCTCTGGTTCTTCAATGAACTTTGATTCAATGCCGTAGACTGCGGCGCTTGATGCATAAATAAACGGAAGTGAACGCTCAAGACAAAAATGTAGCAGTTCTTTAGAATAAGTATAGTTATTATCCATCATGTATTGGCCATTCCATTCTGTCGTTGTGGAACAGGCTCCTTCATGAAAAACAATTTCAATTTTGTCGCATAGACTGTCGCGTCTTTGTATTAATTGTCTGAACTCGGTTTTATCAAAATAATCAGCAACCTTATTCACAACCAGATTTTCAAACTTTTTCCCGTCGGTCAGGTCGTCGACAACAATGACATCTTCCCTGCCAAGTTTATTTAACCCAGCCACAAGTTGACTACCTATAAACCCCGCTCCGCCAGTAACAACGATCATGTTGGCCTCTAGTTATTCTCTATTATTTTTTCTAACATTGATGAAGTTGAACAACCGTCTTCAAAAGGCAAGACAACAACTTCACCGCCTGATTGTTTAACACCTGCTGCACCAGCAATTTGATCTTCTGTGTAATCACCACCTTTTACAAGAAAGTCTGGCTCAAGTAGTGAAATCAGTTTTTCGGGAGTATCTTCGCTAAATGCCACAACCCAATCAACACAGGCCAACGCATTTAAAACCGTCATTCTATTTTTTAATGCATTTATTGGGCGTGAATTGCCTTTTAATCGTTTTACAGAATTATCAGCATTAATAGCGACAATCAGTCGATCGCCGAGAGTTCTTGCTTTAGTCAAATAGTTAATATGTCCTGCATGTATGATATCAAAACAACCATTGGTCATAACAATTTGCTCGCCTTTACGTTTAGCGCGATTAACAACCTCTAATGCAGAATTTTTATCTAATAATTCCTGCGGTTGATACTTATTCATACTCGCACTATTCAACTCATCTGCTGAAACTGTCGCTGCGCCAAGTTTTTCTACAACTAAACCTGCTGCAGTGTTAGCTAAAAAAGTTGCCTGCTCTAATTCATAACCCGAGGCTATCGCTGCTGCTAACGAAGCTATCACCGTATCTCCAGCACCCGTGACATCATAGACCTCATGAGTGTGTGCCTTAAGATGCAATGGTTTTTGTTTGTCGCACAATAAAGTCATGCCTTTCTCACCACGCGTCACCAATATTGCAAACAACTGCAGCTTCTTTCTGAGTTCTTCCGCTTTGCTAATTAAAATTTCATTGGTCTTGCAATCGCCAACAACCGCTTCGAGTTCTTTCAAGTTAGGCGTAAGAATACTTGCATTACTGTAACTACTAAAATCCGATGACTTCGGATCAACTAAAACAGTGACATTGTTATCATTAGCATGCTTAATAAATGTCTGCACCTTCGCCAAACTGCCTTTTGCATAATCTGACAATACAACAACATCGACTGATTCAAGCAAAGTTAAATATTGCTCAATTAGCCTCTCTGTTTCAGGTATGCTGGATTCTTCTTCGTAGTCGAGCCGGAGTAATTGTTGATGCTGACTCAATACACGTTGTTTTGTAATTGTTGGAAAACCATCTTGATGAACAAAGTGGCACGCCACGCCTTTTTCTCCAAGTATTTCCTGCAATCTTCTTGCAGCTGCATCTTGCCCGGTAATTCCCAATAATTGCGTGTTAACGCCTAGCGACGAGATATTTATAGCAACATTGGCAGCGCCTCCGGGTCGTTCTTCCGTGTTTTTTACGCGCACGATCGGAACGGGGGCTTCTGGTGAAATTCGACTGGTTTCACCATATATATATTGATCTAGTATAATATCGCCAACGACTAATACCTTAGTCGTACTACTGGGTTTAAAAACGATTTCTTGCATTACAACTATTGCTCTTAACTTTGGTCTAAACTCGAAATATTAACACACGATAATTATCATAGTATTCAATATGTTGGTTAAAAAGCGTCTATTTTTACTTTACTTGCTGTTTTATACATCTTTTTGTATTGCAGACAATGCAATTCCGGGGTTTTTTGAGGTGAACTACACCTTATATCGTAACGATATGAAAGTCGGGCTTATGGAACGACGCTTTTTTCAAAAAGAAGATGGCAAATATACCTTTCGCTCAGAGAGTAAAACTACCGGATTTATTGCACTTCTGAAAAAAGTCCACATTCTTGAAGTTAGCAACGGAGATTTAATCGATTCAAACTTCACTCCCCTACACTACACCTACAACCGCACCAAAGGGAAAAAGAAACGAGACGTTGACATTGATTTTAATTGGCAATCACAAAAAATCGTAAACCGTGTTAATGAATCAACATGGCAAATGCAAACTCAACCTGGCGTGCTGGATAAATTACTCTATCAATTAACGATTATGGCGGATCTGAAGGCAGGTATTGTTCCAAAGAGTTATTTCATTGCTGATGGAGGCAAGATTAAAGAATATCAATTTGAACATATAGCAGACGAGGTAATTAAAACCCCGCTAGGCGATTTTAATACGATGAAACTTGCCCGCCATAAATTAAACAGTAAGCAAGAAACTTATTTGTGGTGCGCTTATGATTTGGATTTTTTACCAGTGAAAGTGATTAATACTGAAAAGGATGATCGTATCTCTACAGCTATTATCAAATCAATAAAAGGACTAGGCCTCAATACGAATTAATTTTATTGTATAACTAACGTTTGAGCTGTTTGATGATTTTATCTGGTGGCATATAACCGGGAAGCACCATCCCATTTTGTAGATATATTGCAGGAGTTCCTCGCACCCCAAGTTTCTTTCCCAAGGCGTATTGTTCAGCAACCGGGTCATCACAAGGTATTGCTTCGACAGTCTCCCTGTTCTTTGCCGCTGTTAATGCTTTTTGCCTGTCTTTGGCACACCATACATTACTCATTTCGTGGCCTGTGACCGAATCAACACCTGCCCTGGGGTAGGCTAGATAACGAACTGATACGCCCAATGAGTTCAATTCAGGAACATCTTGATGTAATTTTCTGCAATATCCACAATCAACGTCTGTGAACACATAGATTGCATCTTGCATATTCTCAGATGAGAACTCGATGTAATCATTTTTTTTAATACTGCCTAATATTTTCACTCGGGAAACCGCTCGAACATCTTCTGTTAGATTTCGACGTTCTTGAAGATCCAGTATGTCACCTTTAATGACATAATTTCCATCACGCGTCATATAGATGATGTCGGAACCGATCACAACTTGATAAAGTCCATCGATAGGTGTTGGTGAAACATCGTCAATTTCAACATCCGGAAGCAACCTTGATAAAGCTATGGATAATTCAGCATCAAGCGCATCTTCGGCTAAAGCTGAAAATGAAATAAATAAACCCATCAATAAAAACTTACTGAACTTCATATTAACTCCTGAGAAAACTACCAACACATAATGCTAGCGACAGTAAACTAAAACATACAAAAATATCAGACCATTATACAGGCCTTCTGTTCCCTTACATTAAAAAGCTTCTTCCAGTTTTAAAATTCGATGTGTCGTTTTTTACGTGATAAAGTCATATTTAATACGTTAAATAAATAACAATATGGGTTTAGATGAATAGCTCGGCCAAAGCAGTATTATCAGAAACGAAGCTAACACTTGGCTATATCCTTGATTTATTGGCGAAAGATGATCTCATAAACAATCAGCAACGTATCCAGCTAGCTAATATCAGCGCTGAACAAAACAAAATTCAGATTCACCCAATAATTACTATCGCTGAACAGGCTTGGCAGTCAACCAGCAATCCCAGTTACCCGCTCAGCCTGGAAACATTGACAAAATGGCTCGCCAAAAAAGTGAACCAGCCCTATTTTCGTATAGATCCTCTAAAAATTGATATCCAGAAAATTACGTCAGTCGTTTCACAAGCCTATGCCGCAAAACTGAAAATATTACCGGTTGAAGTAAATAAAACAGAACTCACCATTGCCACATGCGAACCATTTCTTATCGCATGGGAGAGTGAATTAGCACGTATTACCAAACTCAAGATTAAACGCGTGATAATTAATCCCAGAGATCTGGAACGTTATCTAATCGAATTTTATGGTGTGAGTAGAACCATTATTGGTGCTACAAATGAAAAAAGAGATGAACCGATTGCCCTGATTCAAAATTTCGAACAATTGATCAAGGTAGGCAAGGCAGGAGAACCCGATGCTAATGATCAACATATCGTCAGTATTGTTGATTGGTTGTTGCAATTTGCATTTGAACAGCGTGCCAGTGATATTCATCTTGAACCCCGCCGTGAAAAAGGACGTATTCGTTTTCGCATAGACAGCGTTTTACATGTCGTGCACGAATTACCTGTCGTCCTGATGGGCGCAATAACAAGCCGTTTGAAGTCTCTTGGCCGTATGGATGTGACTGATCGTCGAAGACCACAAGATGGAAGAGTTAAAACCATCACCCCATCAGGGAAAGAAGTTGAAATGCGTCTATCAACCATGCCCACCACCTTTGGTGAAAAACTTGTCATCAGGATCTTTGACCCTGAGATGCTGGTTAAAAGTTATAAGGAACTTGGATTTACAAATCACGATCAGACACAACTAAATGAAATGGTTAATAATCCACATGGGATTATTCTGATAACAGGCCCGACCGGTTCTGGTAAAACAACTACATTATATTCAACGCTTAACCAGATTGCCCGTCCAGAAATAAATATTTGCACGATTGAAGATCCTATCGAAATGGTTGAACCACAATTCAATCAAATGCAGGTACAACAATCTATCGGGGTTGATTTTGCATCTGGCGTCCGAACATTACTTAGACAAGATCCCGACATAATCATGATCGGCGAAATTCGAGACCAGGAAACGGCTGACATTGCCATTCAGGCTGCATTAACAGGCCACCTTGTTTTATCAAGCTTACATACCAATGATGCACCTTCAGCTATTACACGTTTGATTGATATTGGTATGCAACCGTTTCTGTTAAACGCAACAATCCAAGGCATAGTTGCTCAAAGATTACTGAGAACATTATGTGTCCATTGCAAGGAAGTTGTAAAAACTGATAAAAAAGCATGGGATGAGTTCTCCAAACCGAATAAATTAAAAATGCCTTCGACAATTTGCAGGCCGATTGGATGTGATGAATGTCGTCATACCGGTTATATGGGACGCACCGCTATCTACGAAATATTAAAAATGAATTCCACACTACGAGATAATATCTCATCTCAAACCGACCTAGACACCTTGCGTGAAATTGCAATAAAGACGGGCATGCGGACATTAAAGATAGGAGCAGCACAAAAGGTTGCTGATGGCTTAACTACGCTTGAAGAAGCCTTCTCAGTGTTACCACAACATAAGGATTAATATTCAGCTCATCCTCTGGGGTGATGTTCCGCATGTAAATCTTTCAAGCGTTCTCTTGCCACATGTGTATAGATTTGTGTGGTAGAGATGTCACTATGTCCTAATAACATCTGTACGACTCTAAGATCAGCGCCATGATTTATTAAGTGTGTTGCGAATGCATGACGCAAAACATGTGGTGATAATGTTTTTTTAATCTCGGCGACTACTGCATAACGTTTGACCATATGCCAAAAAGTTTGACGCGTCATTGCTTTGCCACGATTACTTGGAAACATCGCATCGGTTATGGCATTGCCAAGAATTTCACTACGTGCCGATGACAAATAACGTTCTATCCATGCGTTAGCCTCTTCTCCCATCGGCACTAAACGCTCTTTATTCCCTTTCCCTGTTACACGTACGACTCCTTGTCGTAAATTGACCTGCTGAATTGTTAAACTAACGAGTTCGGTCACACGTAAACCTGTTGCATAGAGCAGCTCAAGCATGGCCTTGTCTCTAACCCCAGTAGCCGGCGCTGTATCAGGTGCATTTAGCAGATTTTCTACTTCATCTTCAGTTAGAGACTTTGGTAATGTGCGTCCGAGTCTCGGGGCGTCAACATTGCTTACCGGGTTTTGCTTTATTTTATTTTCTCTCAATAAATATTCATATAACCGTCGCAGACTCGATAATCTCCGCGCAACGGTTCTGACTGAAGCATTCTCCAATGATGATAAATAAGCCAGGATATCTTTCGCTTCTACTTTAAGTAAATCAACTTTTTTATGCTCCAACCAAAACGAAAACTGTGTCAGATCACTGCGATATGCGGAAAGCGTATTCTCACTTAGACCTCGTTCCATCCATAATGAATCAAGGAAAGAATCAATGACTTGTTTAGATTTGATTAAAAATGCAGATTGTTTTTCAGAAGCTTGATTCATAATCAAGCAAGCCGTCTTTGTGATGGGAGTTGTTGAGTTTTATCGAAATCTTGTCGATTGATTATTTTCAAGGATCTGGTCTTCAGTATAAATAATAAACCAGATATTACAGATACCGGACTGGACTAACCAGTCCGGCTTAGGAAACTATGTGGAAAGCTATTTTTTAGCCTTAATTTTCTCTTTAATACGTGCTGCTTTACCGCGAAGGTCACGCATGTAATACAGTTTTGCACGGCGTACATCACCTCTGCGTTTAACTTGAATCTCGGCAACGCTGGGACTGTAAGTCTGGAAAACACGCTCAACACCTTCACCATAGGAAATCTTGCGAACGGTGAATGCTGAATTCAGACCACGGTTTTTAACCGCGATGACAACACCCTCAAAGGCCTGTAAACGTTCACGTTGACCTTCTTTTACTTTCACTTGAACAACAACAGTATCACCTGGACCAAATTCAGGGACTTCGCGTGTCATTTGCTCGGCATCGAGTTGTTCGATTATGTTCGCCATTTTCATACTCCAATCACTATTACTTGTTATTAACTTTTAGATTGTTCAGGTTCAGTAATGAATTCCTGCAACAACCCTTTTTGTTCTTCATCGAGTTCAATAGACTCGATTAAATCTGGTCGCACTTGCCAGGTCTTTCCAAGTGCCTGTTTTAAGCGCCAACGACGTATATGCTCATGGTTACCGCTGAGTAATACATCAGGCACCCGATAGCCATTTATTTGCTCAGGGCGCGTATAATGCGGATAGTCGAGCAAACCGTCAACAAATGAATCTTCATTAGCTGAATCTTCATGGCCTAAGACACCAGGCAAGGTTCGACAAACACTATCAATAAATACCATTGCAGCGAGTTCTCCGCCGCTTAGGACATAATCACCTATAGACCATTCCTCATCTATTTCAGATTCGATGAGCCGTTCATCAATGCCTTCATATCGACCGGAGACTAATATCATCCCGGTTCTTTGCGACAGTTCACGAACTCCAAGCTGATCCAGCCGCCGCCCCTGTGGTGATAGATAAATCACCTTACTTGCTGGTTGCGCCTGTTTAGCCTTGGCAATGGCTGAACACAACGGTTCATACTTTAATACCATACCCGGACCACCGCCATAAGGCCGGTCGTCCACGGTATTGTGATTATCGCTGCTAAAATCTCGTGGATTCCAAGCTCTAAACTCAAGCAAACTATCTGTTACTGCTCGGCCAATAATGCCGTGTTCAAACACCGTTGAAACCATCTCCGGGAAAAGCGTTATGACATCCAATTGATACATTATTCTTCAATCTGCCAGTCGACATGCATCGTCTTGGCAATTAAATCAACTCGCTTTACAAATACGTCCATTACTAATGGTATTAACGTTTTTGTTTTCTTCTCACCGACCTTATTGATAACAAGTACATCATTAGCACCCGTCTCAACGATATCCTTGACCTTGCCAAGATTTATCTCATCTTGATTAAGGACCTCAAGACCTATTAAATCATGCCAATAAAATTCACCTTCGCTTAGCTGTGGCAATATCTCTTGCGTCACGGCTATTTCACAATGAACAAACTTTCGTGCCTGTTCTGGTGTGTCTACCCCAACCATTTTCATCAGTAGTCGACCACTTCCACGTTGCTGGAATTCATCAATGTCGACAGCTTTCCAACTTGAATCCACATGGATAAGCCAAGGTGAATAAGTGAAAATATTTTCAACGGGTCTGGTATACGACTCGATCTTTAACCAGCCTCGCACACCATAAACACCGCCAATACGGCCGACGATGATTGAATTTTCATTTTCCTGCATTAAGTTTAAATGCCGGTAAGTTATTACCCAGATTCCTAAAGAACTTAAGCAATAGACTTTCTTTAAAACTGCTAACTACGCTGCTGCTACTGCTGCTGCGTTGTCTTTAATCAATTTCGCTACACGAAGAGACGTCTGCGCACCCTGCGATACCCAGTGATCGACACGCTCCATATCTAGCTTTAATGGAACTTCCTGACCTGTAGCCGTAGGATTGAAAAAACCAAGACGTTCTAATGAACGACCATCACGTTTATTGCGGCTATCTGTTACCACAATGTGATAAAAAGGCATTTTCTTCGCACCTGTTCGAGACAATCTAATTGTTACCATCAGTCTGATGACCTCTATATTATTCTGAAAATTTACGACGAGTAGAAAATACCCGTCCGAAAAAAGGCGCTATTGTACGTAAAAGCACCAAAAAAGAAAGTAAATACAGTGCTTTAACGTCATGTAAAATACGACTGGCCTTGCCTCATAAAATGCGCAATAAAGAAGCCAATAAGCTATATTAACATTATATTCACAATAACATCATAAGATATTAATTATTAAAGATATTTAATCTATACCTGTGAACTTACACGAAGAAAAAAAACACTGGAGAGCCATCTTAAAACAACGACGATCGCTTGTCACTGACAGTAAACGCAAGGAGATGAGCCAACAAATCTGTAAATATTTATATGAAATAGATGAATTTAACCAAGCAAAAAGCATATTTTGCTACGTCTCTTACCTCAGTGAAGTCGAAACCCACACTTTGATAAATGAGATTATAGACCAAAAACTAGCTTTAGCCGTGCCCAAGATCATGGGTAAATCAGAGATGAGCGCCGTTCCAGTAGATGATTTATCTGATTTGGAACCTGACAAAATGGGTATTTTGACCCCCAAAATAAATCAATCCGCATCTCCCCCTTTTGATATAGCCATCACTCCCGGAGTTGGATTTACAGTTACTGGTGAACGATTGGGTTACGGCAAAGGATATTATGATCGGTGGTTTTCTCAAAATAAAGTGAAGACAAAAATCGGTATTGCATTTGAAATTCAGCTGCTTGAACAATTACCCATCGAAGAAACAGATATTTCTATGGATATCCTCGTAACTGAGGAAAGGATTATTGATTTGAGGAAACCAGCCTAAAGTCTATTGTTCTAGTCTGTCTCAAAATCAGCCAATTCTATAAGCAATGTCCCCTTATCCAAGGCATCACTTTGAGTTGTTTCAATCCGCTCCATTTTGATCAGACCAACACCTTCAGCATACCAGCTCGTCTGTTCTACGTTCACTAGTGTTAGACCAACATAATTTCCAGCATCTTTAAATGATGAGCCACTCATGGTGATTTTCATGCAATTTTTAAAACGTCCTGCAGGAACAGTAACAACATCGTCTAGTGATTCTATCCTTGCTTCTAGATCTACTTTGGCAAAAATTTCAAATACTGTTTTCTGTGGCGGCCCTGTCTTCTTCAATAATTTTGTTGTTGTTGTTTGTTCCCATTTTGTATTCGCTACATGTGGTTCAGGAATAACGAGTTGTTTATCTTTATTAAATTCGGGCTTAATTTTCTTGTCATTTATGCTACCAAGATAATAAATACCTTTATTAGAATCTAAATAATACAAGACTGTGCCATCGAGTGATTCTCGTAAATATACCGGTGCTCCATCTAATTCACTTTCACCAAGATTATTGAGGATGTATTTTTGTCTCCGTACACCATCTCGTGTCTCTAACAAAACATCGTAACGCCACTTATAACCATTGCTGAGGGGAAAGTAGGATGGTTCTTTTTTTGAACATCCTGAACAGATTAATGTAATGAGTAAGAAAACAAAGCTACCGTTTCTAAACGAATTAATAATCGAAAAACAATGATTCATCATATTGAGATAGAACAGTTTATCCTGCCTTATTGTTTGACCAAATAACGGCCATAATCGAACCACTGATGTTGTGCCATATGCTAAAAAGCACCCCAGGCAATGCAGCCAAAGTTGTAAAATATTGATTTGCTAATACCACCGCTAATCCCGAGTTTTGCATGCCAACTTCAATCGAAATCGTTTTGCATATTGCCTCATCATAGCCCATCAACTTTGGAATACTATAACCTGTAATTAACCCCAGAAGATTGTGTAGAGCAACTGCCACAAATAACAATACGCCTAGCTCAGTTATATGCGCCTGATTTTTAGCGACAATCACACCTATAATTAATATGATAAATGATACAGAAAGTAACGGTAAAAATAATTTAACCGTCTGAATTCGTTGATGGTATAAAGAATTGATCAAGACACCGCATAAAACCGGAGCGACTACAATTAACAAAAGACTCTTCATCATACTGAGAACAGGGACATCAATACTTTGATCCGCGTAAAACAGCATTATTAAAGGTGTTAACACCGCAGCTAGCAAGCTAGAAATTGCTGTTAATGATATTGAGAGAGCCACATTACCCCGTGCCAGAAAACAGATAACATTTGAAGCGGTTCCACCTGGGCAAGCACCCACCAAAATCAAGCCTGTTGCTAATAAAACAGGTAAATCTAGCAATAGAGACAAGGACCACGCTATCAGAGGCATCAGGATATATTGCAAACAAACACCAATCACAATTAGCACAGGTTCTTCGAATATACGTTTGAAGTCAGATGGTTTAAGTGTCATTCCCATGGCAAACATAACGATACCCAGCATCGGAACAATGGCCTTACCATAATCAGCTAATAACGATGGATAATTTATGGCAATAACGGAAATTATAATTGCACCTATAGGTAAGCATAAAATACTACGAGTTTTCATATTTAGTATTCATAAATTTACGTTAAATGTTCGATCGTCCCACTTGTTTAGCCATCCTGCACTATATAGCGATTGCACCAGTCTTATCTAAAAAAAATAATACCTATTGTTTAGCTATTCAATATAAGTACACGCGATAAAACAGAAATAAAGATTTTCTCATGTAAACAGGGTAAATTATAATCCTCTATGTCTGATAAACTTCATCAAATCAATGCTCAATATTCGAATAAGGAAGACCGAATACTAATACGTACTTCAACAGAAAATAATAATGAATATTTGATCTGGTTAACCCGTCGCTTTACAAAACTATTACTCGATATTTTGGATAAAGAAATCGAAAAACGTGGCGGAACAACATCATTAAGCACTAAGAAAGAAACCAAGAAACTCTATACAGATGGGGCCTTTGAAAAACCCTATGCCGAAGAAAAACCGAAAACTCGGCCATTAGGAGAAGATGGTGTTTTAGCCTTTGGTATAAAAACGCAAACCGATGATGCTGGCAACCTGATTCTTGAACTTCAATCAGAAACAAAACAAGGTATTACCTTAACCTTGAATGACACCTTGCTCTATATGTTTTATTCGCTATTGATGCAGAGTATCGAACGATCAGAGTGGCAGGTCGGTCAATTCGGTGAGCGCAGCCCGAACGCTCAATTACATTAGAGATATCCACTGATAGTTTTCTACTATCAAGCCGATAAATATAATCAAATTCATAAACTTACATCTTTAATTTACTCTACACACACAATCAAACTTTAAACCCTAATAGGAGCTTATTCATGTTAGAAAATAGAGAAGGAAAAAATGTCCCAGATACGACTTTTCGTGTCATTGAAGATGGTGACTGGAAAAATGTAACTACAGATGACTTGTTTGCTGGGAAGACGGTTATTGTCTTTTCTTTGCCGGGCGCATTTACACCAACCTGTTCGAGTACTCACTTGCCACGTTTTAACGAACTGGCTCCAGTATTCAAACAAAATGGCGTAGACGAAATTATTTGTATGTCAGTTAACGACACCTTTGTTATGAATGCCTGGAAAGAAAATCAGGAATCAAACAATGTGACCGTACTGCCTGATGGCAATGGTGAATTCACCGATGGTATGGGAATGTTAGTTGGTAAAGAAGATTTAGGTTTTGGCAAACGTTCATGGCGTTACTCAATGCTGGTTAAAGATAAAAAGATCGAAAAAATGTTTATCGAACCAGAAGTTGAAGGCGACCCGTTTGAAGTTTCCGATGCCGATACGATGTTGAACTACATCAATGCAAAGGCAGTTAAGCCTGAATTTGTTTCAATGATTTCACGTAAAGGTTGTATCCACTGTGAACGTGCAAGAAAAGCACTGGAAGCAAACGACATGCCTTATGAGGAAATTGAATTAGGCCACGGTGTTACCAGTCGTACGCTCAGAGCAGTTTCTGGTGCAACAACAACGCCACAAGTTTTTATCGGTGGAAAACTGATTGGTACAGCAGATGATCTTGATGCTTACTTAAAAAAGAAGTAATCAAAAAGTAACATAAAGTCTTAACATAACCCCTTATCCCTATGTTAAGTATTAGAGCCATGCTCCCCGCATGGCTTTTTTTTGGCTCATTAAAAATATTATTCTTCTGCTTACGGCCTTAAGCAGTCATAGTATTAAATATGCCGAATGTCTGCTTAAGATTGAAAACGACACTAAGCCGAAAGCGAAAAAATGCCATTAAACAGATACTTTTAATGTCTACTTTCGTTGAGAAACAGTAGATCAGGAATTTGATGTGTAACTTATACATTGGGTCGTTAGCGGAGTTAATTATTAAGCAATCCATTATAAATATAATCGCCGAGTATTTCTTTTATGCTTTCCGAACTCACGTCAGGATAATCCTTAGTAAAATTTTCATAAGTTTCCTTCGCTTTAAATATTTCACCTTGCTCCCATAAACCTTTTATTTTTAATAACGTCTCTTCTTTCATACTGAGTTCATAATCTTGTTTAATACTTACTGCACCATCAAACTCTACTCCGGTTGGAGCGGAAGGTAATATTTGTTCATCTGCAGAAGCGCTTTCTTTCAATACTTCAAGCTGTGCTTTTTCTTTTGATAATATTTTTTTAGCGGGTACCGCTTTCATTCTCGCTTTTGCTGCTTCTGTTTTTTCTTCAGCACGATACATGTCTTCTGCTGCACCTAATACTGCGGGAGCGGGAGCAGAAGCATCATCACTACTAATAATCGTTTCAGTTATTGCTGATTCTTCAATAACAGTTGCTGAATCAAACATTTCAATATCCGGCTCACTGATTAATGGCTTACCAGATTCCTGCTGTATTGTTACTACCAGGCTAACACTCAATGTAATCATTGCTGCTATAGAAACAGGTTTCACCCAAGGTGCCTTATGAAATTTAGGTTTTTCTTTCAATAGATTGCTATCAACAGCTTCTTTAGCAGCTGAAAAAATCGCATCATCAATTTTGGAAGAAGGTTTTTGTTTGTTAGAAGCACGATACGCTTTCGACACATCTGAATCGCCATTCAGATAGTCGTTTAGTTCTTTATCATTTTGATCGTTATTCGCCATAACTTACTCGACACTCAGCCCCGCACGTAATTTACTAATTGCATATCGAAGCCGACTCTTTGCGGCTTCCTGATTAATACTGAGCGTTTCCGCAATTTCAGGAACACTCATCCCCGCCTCTTCTCTCAACAAAAATACTTCTTGTTGCTCATTTGGTAATGATGCCAGTAATCCGCTTAACTTCTTTATAGTCTGGTTTGTTTGCGCTTTTTTTTCAGGATTGTTTTTTGATAATTGACCATGCTCAACATCATCAATTTCAACAGATTGATCTTCCACTATCCTGACATTTTGTTTTCGATAATGATCAATAAATTGATTGTGTGCCAGTTTGTATAAATACGTCGTAAACTTGGCTTTGACTTGATATTTTTCTCTGGCTTTAATCAGTTTCATCCAGACTTCCTGATACAATTCTTCAGCTACAGCTTCATTACGGCAAAGATTAAGCATATAGCGATATACAGGCCCCTTATGTCTCACATACAAAGCCTCGAATGCCGCTACATCACCAGTAGCATAGCGCAGCATTAAGTCCTCATCTGACGTGTCTTTATCCATTTCATAATAGTGTATCTCCAGAGACATCCATTTGACTAGTAGCTACTTATATCAAAGCTATAAACGCATAAGTTAGCTAAAGGGGTTTTTAATCCTTAAACTACATTGCCATGTGAATAAAAAAAGGGGCTAAAAGCCCCTTTTGTATTTCTTAACTAGGATAGTCTTTATTCGCTGCTAGGCTCTGCTTCATGAACTGCCTTCATACTCAGACGAACACGGCCTTGTCTATCAACCTCGAGAACCTTCACCTCAACAACATCACCTTCACTGAGTTTGTCACTAACGTTCTCAACACGCTCTTCACAAATTTGTGAGATATGTACCAGACCATCTTTGCCAGGTAATATGTTCACAAAGGCGCCGAAGTCCATCAATTTAGCTACTTTGCCTTCGTAGATCTTACCAACTTCAATATCGGCTGTGATTTGTTCAACACGTTTCAATGCTGCATCACCGGCGGCTTTATCTGTTGCGGCAATCTTGACAGTACCATCATCATCAATATCAATAGTAGCGCCTGTCTCTTCAGTGATTGCTCGGATGGTTGCACCACCTTTACCAATGACGTCACGAATTTTATCTGGATGAATTTTTAAGGTCGTTATACGTGGTGCAAACTCAGACATTTCTTCATTATGCACTTTTAGCACATCATTCATTTTGCCCAAAATATGCAATCGTCCTTCTTTCGCTTGAGTCAAAGCGACATCCATAATTTCTTTGGTGATACCATCAATCTTGATGTCCATTTGTAAGGCGGTAATACCATTTTCAGAACCAGCCACCTTAAAGTCCATATCACCCAGGTGATCTTCATCACCCATAATGTCAGAAAGAACAACAAACTTATCTGCTTCTTTAATCAATCCCATGGCAATACCTGCTACAGGGGCATCCAACTCAACACCGGCATCCATTAACGCCAGACTGCTGCCACAAACGGAGGCCATAGAACTTGAACCATTGGACTCAGTAATTTCTGAAACAACACGAATAGAATATGGAAATGCTTCCATATCAGGCATGACGCCTAAAATACCACGTTTTGCTAAACGACCATGACCAATCTCACGACGTTTAGGTGTACCAACACGACCCGTTTCATTCACACAAAATGGAGGGAAATTGTAATGAAACATAAAAGGATCTTTATAAGAACCTTCAATGGCATCAATAATCTGTGAATCACGTTGCGTACCTAAGGTGACAACAACAATCGCCTGTGTTTCACCACGAGTAAATAAGGCAGAACCATGTGTGCGAGGCAATATGCCGGTTTCAACGGTAATAGGACGTATCGTTTTTGAATCACGTCCATCGATACGATTTTCACCCGATAATACACTGCTACGAACAATATGACTTTCAAGTGCTTCTATTTGACCTGCGATAACACCGGCTGACCATTGAGCGTCTTCGCCTTCTGTCATGCCGTCAACAACTTCTTTCTTAATTTCACTCAAACGATCTTTACGTTCAAGCTTATCTTGAATGCTATAGGCTTCACGCACTAAATCTCCCGCACGCGATTGAACTTCATTTTCAAGTGCTTCGTCTTTTTCCTTTGCAGTCCAACCCCATGATTTGGTGTTTGCATCTGCAGCCAAAGCCTTGATGTTTTCAATAACGACTTGAAACTGTTCATGCCCAAACATTACAGCGCCAAGCATGATTTCTTCAGATAATTGCTTCGCTTCAGATTCAACCATCAGCACTGACGTATCGGTACCGGCAACAACCAATTCCAGTTGCGAATCTTCTAATGCAGTGTATGTCGGATTAAGTACGTACTCTCCATCAATATAGCCAACACGTGCTGCGCCTACAGGGCCACTAAAAGGTGCTCCAGTAAGACTGATTGCTGCCGAGGCACCAATAATAGCCGGTATATCAGGGTTAATATCAGGGTCAAGTGACATAACTGTCACAATTATCTGTACTTCATTTTTAAATCCTTTCGGAAATAACGGTCTAATTGGCCGATCGATCAAGCGACAGGTTAATGTCTCTTTTTCAGAAGGACGACCTTCTCGTTTGAAAAAACCACCCGGTATTTTACCTGCGGCATAGGTCTTTTCCTGATAATCGACGGTTAAAGGAAAAAAGTCTTGCCCTTCTCTCGCTTCCTTTTTAGCAACACAAGTGACCAGTAAAACTGTATCTCCCATGCTAACCATGACAGCACCGGATGCTTGCCTAGCGATTCTGCCTGTTTCTAGAGTGACTTTATGATTACCGAACTGAAATTCTTTTGTGACCACGCTCATGGATTTTCCCTAACAACAAATGTTGATGTTGATTTTTAGATTATTTTTAAATTATAAAAACGTTAAAACCCGCAGTAGCGGGTTTATTGATATCGTTTCTTCATTGGCAAAACGCCAAAAAAGATATTATTTACGCAGACCAAGACGGTCTATCAAATCGCGATAGCGATTCAGATCCTTATCTTTTAGATAATCAAGCAACTTGCGTCGCTGATTAATCATACGTAGCAGACCTTGTCTTGAGTGATGGTCTTTACTGTGATCTTTGAAATGCCCTGACAGATCAGTAATGCGAGATGTCAGCAATGCCACCTGTACTTCTGGAGAACCGGTGTCGTTTGTACCACGCTGATAATCTTTAACTATTCCTGCTTTCTGCTCACAACTCATTGCCATTTTCTATATGCTCCCGCAATCCTACTGATATCAAAAATTCGCGCGTATTGTACCCGCGCATATCCTCTCGAACAAGCGAAACATCAATTTGTTTCAGCTCAGTTCCCTATTACTGTTTCTACATTATTAATCAATCGCTTAGGTGCAACCCGACCATCCTCTGTGACTTCGCCCAGACCAAGGAAATTAGCAGAATGATCATAAATTCTTAATCTACCTGATTTGGGCAGGCCTGAAACCGTAACCGTTTGGCCCTGACAGAGATAAAATGCCACATCTTCTGCTAGTCGAATCTCGGGCATGTCTGTCAATGCGGTATCCATGGGCAACAGTAGCTTGTCGAGTTGTTCGAGCCCTGTTTCAGCAACAGCTTGTAATTGTGCCTGTGTCACCATCTGTGATTCATGGAAAGGCCCTGCTCCCAATCTGCGCAAAGTTAGAATATGCGCCCCACAAGCTAGGTCATGGCCAATATCCTCTGCCAACGTTCTAATATAGGTTCCTTTCGTACAGAACACCTCTATCTCAAACTCATTATTCTTAAAATCAAGCAGGTCTATTCTATGTATGGTGATATTTCTCGCTTTTCGTTCTACTTCAATACCTTTGTAAGCAAGCTCATAGAGTCTTTTTCCATTCTGCTTTAATGCAGAATACATTGGCGGAACTTGTTCTATATCACCAGTAAACTTAGTGCAAGCCTGTCTTATATCAGTCTCAGTCAATATGGGTACTGGTTTTTCTACGAGTATTTCACCATTAGCATCGCCTGTTGTCGTTGTAACACCTAGTCGACACCTTGCACGATAAGTTTTACTCGAATCTAAAAGGTAAGCTGAAACTTTAGTTGCTTCGCCCAGACATATAGGCAATAAACCCGTGGCAGGCACATCAAGATTGCCGGTGTGCCCTGCTTTATTGGCGTTATAAAGTCGTTTTACATGCTGCAAGGCACCGTTGGAACTCATACCTGCAGGTTTATCCAACACTAAAATACCATTGATATCTCTACCACGTTTTTTTGGAGATCTACCCATCTGATTCATCTTCATCACGATGACTGACGGAATTGATAATGTCAGTAAGACGCTGTGCACGCTCGATAGATTCATCATATTTGAAACGTATCGACGGCACGCTTCTTGTGGTCATCATGCGTGAAAGTTCATGGCGAAAATGACCGGCTTGATCATTCATTTCTTTAACCAATTCTTCGTGCGAGTCTTTATTGTTAAATGAAGTGATATAAATAGTGGCATTATTTAAATCTGGACTCACATCTACATTTGCCAGAGTGATCATGCCATGTTCGTTCAATGGAAAATCGCGTTGAATAAGAACAGATAGTTCTTTTTTAATAAACTGGGCTACGCGTTGGTGACGCCCAAATTCGTTTGGCATGACTAATAACTAGAGCTTACGTTCAACGCTAATTCGTTCGAACACTTCTATCTGGTCGCCCGCCTGTACATCGCTGTAATTCTTAACACCGATACCACAATCCATTCCTGACTTGACCTCATTAACGTCATCTTTGAAACGACGCAAGGATTCAAGTTCTCCTTCATAAATGACAACATTGTCACGTAATACACGAATAGGATTATTTCGATTAACCCGACCTGTTGTCACCATACAACCGGCTATATCACCAAATTTTGGAGATCTGAATACTTCTCTGACTTCCGCAACACCAGTAATTTGCTCTCGAATCTCAGGTGATAACATGCCACTAAGTGCGGCTTTAACATCATCGATAACATCGTAAATAATACTGTAATAACGCAGGTCAATACCTTCAGCATCTATTAATTTACGTGCGCTTGCATCTGCCCTTACATTGAAGCCCATGACGACACCACTAGATGCCATAGCTAGATTGATATCAGACTCGGTTATACCACCCACACCACTGCTAATGATATTTACTTTTACTTCGTCATTGCTTAAGCGTGTTAATGCATTGACCAAGGCTTCTGTTGAACCTTGCACATCGGCTTTGATCAGCAGGTTTAGTGAAGCAACTTCACCTTCCTCCATCTGATTCATCACATTTTCAAGTTTAGAGGCATGTTGTTGGGCCATCTTCGTTTCACGATATTTCCCTTGTCTGAAGAGTGCAATTTCCCGAGCTTTCTTTTCATCTGGTACTACCAGCATTTCATCACCCGCATTAGGTGTACCTGACAAACCCAACACTTCAACTGGTGTAGAGGGTCCTGCTGAAGTCACTTCAGTACCACTATCATCAATCATCGCCCTAACACGACCAAACTCATGACCGCTTAAAACAACATCACCTTTCTTGAGCATCCCGTTTTGAACAAGAAGACTCGCAATAGGGCCACGACCTTTATCCAAACGAGACTCAATAACAGCACCTGAAGCCGGACCCGTTTCTATCGCCTTTAATTCAAGAATCTCAGTTTGTAATAAAACACTTTCCAGTAAATCATCAACGCCATCGCCAGTCAGTGCAGAAACAGGTATAAATTGCGTGTCACCACCCCAACTTTCAGGAATGACTTCAAATTTCGATAATTCTTGTTTTACACGTTCTGGATCAGCATTTTCTTTATCCATTTTATTAACAGCAATGATGATAGGAACATCAGCTGCTTTAGCATGTTTTACAGCTTCCTCAGTCTGCGGCATCACACCATCATCTGCGGCGACGACAATAATGACCAGGTCAGTCACTTTTGCACCACGTGCTCGCATAGCAGTAAACGCTTCGTGTCCAGGTGTATCCAGAAAAGTGATATCACCATTATCTGTTGTTACCCGATAAGCGCCTATATGCTGAGTAATTCCACCAGCTTCGCCAGCAGCGACCTTAGTACGTCGAATATAATCTAGTAACGATGTCTTTCCATGATCAACATGGCCCATGATCGTTACAACCGGCGCACGAGATACCTGATCGCCGTCTTGCTGAGCGGCCTGAATCATTTCTTCTTCTAATGCATTATCTTTTTGGTATTTAGGTTTGTGCCCCATCTCTTCAACAACAATGCCGGCTGTATCCTGATCAATAGTTTGATTGATCGTTGCCATTGTGCCTAAACCCATCATCACTTTTACTACTTCAGAACCTTTCACAGACATCCGTTGAGCCAGTTCAGCGACCGTTATGCTTTCCGGAATTTCAATTTCCTTAAAAACCGGGGCGGTTGGCTTTTCGAAACCGTGTTGATTATCCCCTGATTGATGAATTACTGGCGTATGCCTAGCTTTTTTGCGTCTTCTACCAGAGCCTTTGCTAGCAACATGTAATTCTTGTCGTCCGTGTCGAGCTTGTTCTTTACGCGCCTTTTCTTTATTTGAAGGTTTAGCAGCTTGTTTAACTGCCGGAGGCTGAACGATTGGCGGTGTTATAACGGCTTCCGGTGTATTTTCGACTTGTTCCTCTACAGGCTCTTCACTCTTCGTTTGAACACTTGTTACTACTTCAACACTCTCGATCGGTGTATCAACTAAAGCTTCTGTCTCTAATGTTTCTCCTTCTGCAATTACTTCTTCAACAACAGGAGCTTCATTCTGGACATCAACAAGGTTCTCATCAGCTTCAGCTGCTTGTTGTTTAAGTTCTGTTGCCGCCTGCTCTTCGACTAGTTTTGCGGCTTCTTCTTCCTGCTTTAGAGTTTCAGCAACATCACCTCGTTTTGCATAGGTGCGACGTTTGCGAAATTCAATATTTACTGTTTTTGAGCGTGGCTTTGCCCTGCCCTGAGTTGCAACAGGCACTTTAAGTTCACTGACAGTTTTACGACGTAAGGTAATCTTGCGTGGTTCAGAACTTTCATCTTTTCCATGCTTTTTCCTTAAAAACCCCAATAACAAAGACTTTTCCGAATCGGTAATAACCTCTTCAGCTTTTTTATTCGGAAGTCCGGCCTCGACTAGTTGTTCCTGTATGCGCTCAACAGATACACCCACATCGGTGGCAAACTCACTGATAGTAACTTCAGGCATTAATTAGCACTCTCACTATTAGATTCTTCTGATTCAAACCATGGTATACGTGCTGTCATGATTAATTCGCCGGCACGATCTTTATCAACACCGGTTATATCCATTAATTCGTCAACGGATTGTTCTGCTAGATCTTCCATGCATATCACTCCTTTGCTAGCCAGCTCATAAGCCAAGGCCTCATCCATGCCCTCCATAGTCAGCAAATCTTCTGCCGGCTTTTCATCACCCAACTTTTCTTCACTGGCAATCGCACGTGTCAGCATAATATCCTTGGCACGTTCGCGTAGTTCATTGACTAAATCATCATCAAACTCTTCTATAGCCAACATTTCTTTCTCTGGCACATAGGCAACTTCTTCAATACTCGAAAACCCTTCCTGTACCAGAATAATGGCAACTTCTTCATCGACACCAAGATGTTCCATAAACATGGCAGATAGGGTCTCAGCTTCCGCTTCACTTTTTTCATCCGCTTGCTCAACGGACATGACATTGAGTTCCCAGCCGGTTAATTCGCTAGCGAGCTTAACATTCTGTCCACCTCGACCAATAGCTTGAGATAGATTCTCTTCATCAACGGCAACATCCATGGTATGTGCATCTTCATCGACCATGATCGAGGCAACTTCTGCTGGCGCCATAGCATTAATTACAAACTGTGCCGGGTTGTCATCCCAAAGGATGATATCAACGCGTTCACCGCCAAGTTCATTAGACACAGCCTGAACTCGTGAACCACGCATACCGACACATGCACCAATAGGGTCAATTCTCGGATCATTTGCCTTTACGGCAATCTTGGCTCTGGCACCAGGGTCTCTTGCGCCATTGATTATATCAATCATACCCTCATTGATTTCAGGCACTTCAATTTTAAATAATTCAATCAAGAGCTCAGCTGCGGTACGACTTAGGAATAGTTGCGGTCCGCGTGTTATCTCTGGCTTGACCTCTTTCAAATAAGCTCGAATACGATCGCCAGGACGTACAGCCTCACGTGGAATCAAGTCTTCTCTTGGAATAAATGCTTCTGCATTATTACCTAAGTCCATTATGACGCCGCTGCGTTCAGAGCGTTTAACAACACCACTCACCATCTCGCCGACACGATCCTGATAGGCGTCAATTACCTGTGCTCGCTCAGCTTCACGAACCTTTTGTACAATCACCTGTTTTGCTGCCTGAGCTGCAATACGACCAAATTCTACAGAAGGCATTGGCTCTTCTATAAACTGGCCTATCTCGATGTCAGATTGTTTTTCTTTTGCATCTTTTAAACTGACCTGTCTGGTTGGCGCCTCTAATGACTCAGGCTCATCATCGACCACTTCCCAACAACGGAAGGTGTCATAGTCGCCCGTTTCACGGTCAATACTGACGCGTGATTCAATATCTTCTCGATTACGTTTTTTGGTTGCACTTGCGAGGGCAAGTTCGATAGCTTCAAAAATAATGTCTTTAGCAACACCTTTTTCGTTACAGACAACATCAACAACCATTAAAATTTCTTTGTTCATTTAATCTACCGTTTAAAAAATCAAAACTGGGGAACCAAGTGAGCGCGTTCAATTAACCTGAATGGCACCTTATATTCCTCATCTTCACAGTCAATCACAACTTCAACATCATCAACTGCATTTAAAACTCCAATAAAACGTTTCCTGCCGTTATGTTTCTCATATAGCTTGACCTTAACTGTTTCACCGATGAACTTTTTATACTGTTCTACGGTAAACAATGGTCGATCCAGTCCTGGTGACGATACTTCCAGGTCATAGTGACCAGAGATTGGGTCTTCAACATCCAGTATTCCAGTAAGCTGATGACTGACAGCTACACAATCATCAACGTCTATACCGCCTTCCTTATCAATATAGACACGTAATATCGAGCCATGACCATTTTGTGTCATCTCAATGCCCAATAATTCGTAACCGATTGCTACTACTTCTGGCTCAAATAAATCGAGTAAGGCTTGGTTTTGTCTATACATATAGTCGCAAACGAAAAGTGGGCTCAAGGCCCACTTATTAAAATCTAAAAATACGTGTGGTAATTATAGCCAGTTTATATCTGGTCTGCTACACGACGACCTTTAACCATTACCATTCTCTCATATAGCAAAAAGCCCCTTAACAGGGGCCTCAAAGTTCTTTACCAATATATTATGAATATTTGGTAGCGGGAGCACGTTTAAATCTGTGTCCTTCGCCAGTTGTAAACAACCGAGCCAGATGAGCGCAAAGCGCGTCGGGCATGTCACCAAGATAGTAATTGGTAGCGGGGGTAGGATTTGAACCTACGACCTTCGGGTTATGAGCCCGACGAGCTGCCAGACTGCTCCACCCCGCATCAGAGTTGGCGCATAGTACAGGGCTAGATGATCATTTTCAAGATACTTTATGCAATTGATTTAATTACTATAAGCCATGTTGGTTTAACTGTATTGGAACCCGTTTTGAACCCCAGTTTCCATGGGCTGGATTAAAGATGCCGGCACAGGTCGTTTGACACGTTGGGCACTTCCCTGCTTGATCTAGAGACCACTCCTTAATCTCATACCAATCACGAACAATTAATTCTCCACCACACTCATAACAAAATGTCGTATCACCCTCGCGATCATGGACATTACCCGTATAGACATATTTTAATCCATTCATAATGGCTATCGACCTTGCCTTGTTTAAGGTCTGTAATGATGTTCTGGGTTTATCACGCATTTTCCAATCGGGATGAAATGCAGAAAAATGTAGTGGCACATCGGCGCCTAATTCTGAAATTATCCATTCAGTCATTTGATTCAACTCTTTATCTGAATCATTTTCGCCCGGGATAACTAGATTAGTTATTTCAAGCCAGACATCCGTTTCGTGCTTTATGTATAACAATGTCTCCAATACGGCAGCAAGATGACTTCCTGTAATCCGGTGATAAAAATCTTCTGTAAATGCCTTTAAATCAATATTTACCGCATCAATGCCTTGATAAAACTCTGCTCGAGGTTCTGGACTAACATACCCTGCAGAGACAGCAATGGTTTTTATCTCATGTTCACGACATGCCGCAGCGACATCAATTGCATATTCATGAAATATCACCGGGTCATTATAAGTAAAAGCAATACTTTGACAGTTCGCGTTTTTTGCAGCTAGCGCTATGGTCTCTGGGCTTGCAGAATCAGCCAATGTATCCATCTCGCGTGACTTACTAATGTCCCAATTTTGACAAAATTTACAGGCCAAATTACAACCCGCAGTGCCAAATGAGAGGACCGAGGTGCCCGGATAGAAATGATTTAGTGGTTTTTTTTCAACTGGGTCGATACAAAAGCCACTGGAACGGCCATAAGTCGTTAAGACAATTTGATTTTCTTCACAGGCACGGACAAAACAGAGTCCACGCTGACCATTTTTTAATTTGCATTCCCGCGGGCAAAGATCACATTGCACCCGGCCATCTTCCAGCAAGTGCCAATATTTAGTTTTAACCGTCGCTTCCATCGATTGCCGTAACACTCCTATTTCAATAACTCTTTTTTAATTTTAGTCCTATAATTTAATTATCTATATATAATTCTGAGCGATATGTTGACAAATTCGACAAATCAACGACAACTTTCTATAAGACCAGCAGCGGTTGCGGGACGTTTCTATCCCAAAAACGCGAGTCAGTTGAATCAACAGTTGGATATCTATTTATCTAACAGTGATGTCGATATCATCCCACCAAAGGCCATCATTGCACCACATGCCGGTTATATCTATTCAGGGCAGATTGCTGCTAATGCTTATAAAAACATCGAAAAATTAAGGACTCAAATTTCTCGAGTCGTTTTATTAGGTCCTGCGCATCGAGTTTACGTCAAAGGTATTGCCCTGCCCTCAAATACACACTTTGCAACACCTCTTGGTAATGTGCCGATAGAATCGAATGTGCTGAAGCAATTAGAACATCATTCTTTTGTGCAGTTTTCAGATGCTGCACACGAACAGGAACACAGTCTTGAAGTACAACTCCCTTTTCTACAAAAAGTATTAAATGATTTCACTCTTATTCCATTATTGGTCGGTGATGCTGAACCTGATCAGGTCGCGACAATCTTGAAAGAGTTATGGGGCGGTGATGAAACATTAATAATTGTAAGCTCCGATTTAAGTCATTTTCTTAATTATGAAACAGCCTGCGAAACTGATAGCAACACTAGTCGCCTAATCGAAAATTTCGACTATGAAAATATCGGCTCGAATCAAGCCTGTGGCTTTATGCCCATGCGTGGTTTATTGAAGTATGCACATGAAAAAAACATGTCAATTCAAACGATTGACCTTCGTAACTCAGCTGATACCGCGGGCACAAAAGATCGGGTGGTTGGCTATGGTGCCTATGCATTATTTAATAGTTCGATACTTAACGAAAATGACAAAGCCGTTGTTTTTGATGTTATCAATAAGAGCATCAAACAAGGCTTGGAGACTGGCCATCCTTACAATCCCGAAACAATAAATTATTCTGAACAACTACAAGAAAAGTATGCTGTATTTATTACACTAAAACTTCATGGACAGTTACGTGGTTGTATCGGCACGACCGAAGCCACAATGCCTTTAATTAAAGCTGTTGCTCATTATGCTTATGCTGCTGCATTCTCTGATCCACGGTTTAAATCACTCTCTGTTGATGATTATAAACAAGTTGAAATTAGCTTATCGATTTTAACACCTGCCAAACCATTACTTTTTAAAGACGAACAGGACCTAGTTGACCAGTTGAGGAAAAATGTTGATGGATTAATCATTGCTAAAAATAACGCCAGAGCAACCTTCTTGCCTGTTGTTTGGGAATCAATTGATAATAAGCAACAATTCCTGAATGAGTTAAAACGAAAAGCCGGTATCCAATCTTCTGTTCCACCAGATAAAGCCTGGCGTTATACTGCTGAATATTATTCGTGAGTCATAGAGACGTTTGGCAATTTTCTACAGATCCTTTTTTACATGCTCGACCACCGTTCTAAATAGTATTATCAAATTTTATATTCGATAAATTAGCCTCTGCTAATTAAGCATTACTGACATCAACAATAGAAAGACTTGCATTTTCAGGTTTGCATAATGTAGATCGGAAGATTGTAAATTGGCGCCTAATAAACGTACATTCTCAGATTTTCATAACTAAAATCACTTTGGTAATTTCTGCGTACGCCATATCAACACCGGAAAGATTAATACCTGACAATTTCGTTCTATTTGGTAAACAAATAGATTTGTCTGTTGCACGATTTGAGGTAAATCAATCAAAAGTAGTCGTTACACACGTCAAACAACTTCCAGTCTGTTCAATCGAGATACCTGTCAAAGACAAACAGAATTTTGATTTGTTAAAGCTCGATATTCAAGCAGACAAGAAATGAAAATCTGATAATGAGGAACAGCAATTATGGAAAGTGAATTTCAAGATTAATTTTGATAACAAGGGAGCTATCTCTGCAAAGGTAACAAGGATAAATAACGAAGTTAGCACGGCGCTTAGTTCTGAAGATCAAACCCTTATCGCCTTCGCCTATATAATCAATGGTAAATGAACAGATTCTTAACTCTGATCAGTTTGTTTGTTTCTTGCTTCATCAGCCTTATGTTTATCGCCCAGCTTGTCATAAGCCTTGGCAATCAGCCCCCAATTCTTGGACTTCAAACTGTTATTACTCGCTGCTAAAGCATTCGATTTTCTTGCCATAGCAATCGTTTGTTGCCATTGTTGCTGTTGAAAACGCACCATAGACAAACGATGCCACAACACTGCGTTTCTCGGCTCTATACGCAATGCTCGTTCTATCGTTGCCGCTGCTTTAGCACTCTGCCCTTGTTCAGAATATTTATCTGCATCTCCAAGTAACGCAATGATTACTGGTTCTTGTTGCTTATTAACTTTTCTACTTGCCTTGTTCTCGGTTTTTACTGGCTTATTCTTTATAGTCTGACTTTTGCTTGTAGGCGCGTTACGCTCCTCTACAGGAACTAATACTACTGACTTAGTTGCTTGTTCAGCACAAGCGCTAAGAAGCAACATAACAAGGACTAAAAATAAACGGCAATCACACATAATTAAAACCAGATTCAGATTCAGATTCAATTTCATTTAATAACAATCAATAGTTGCAGGGGCATATTTCTTTATAAACGGATAGGACCTAGCTTGAGCACAAGAACTCTTGGGATTGCTCATATCGGGATAATCCCGCCATTCAACTTCTTCAGGTTCAATCAATAATAGCGGTTCTGGTTTTATTTTTTTCATCATATCGAGCCATATTTGCATCGCACCAGTTGAACCCGTCAGTTTAGCCGTTTGATTATTGTCACGTCCAACCCAGACTACAGATAATACTCGATCACCAAAGCCTGCAAACCAACTATCACGCAACCCATTAGTCGTTCCTGTTTTTCCTGCTAGAGGTAGCAAGGAGGGTAGTTCACGCGTCAAGCGCTTAGCAGTACCGTTCTGAACAACTTCAGTTAACAAATATTGCGTCAAAAATGCTGTTTCAGGTTTTATATATTCGCGTACAGCCAGATCATATCGCCGTAAAGGCTGGCCATTACTATCCAATACCGAACGAATAGTCCGTAACGGGATTTGTAGGCCACCACTGGCAATTGTTTGATACATTTGTGTCACTTCATAAGGTGAGAGATTCAGTGCACCAAGTAAAATTGATGGTAGCCGAGGTATCGCCGTGGTCACACCTAGGTTTTTTAAAGTTTGAATGACATTTTCAAGCCCCAGTGCCATACCTAGTCGTACAGTTGATAGGTTATATGATTTTGCTATTGACCTTACTAAAGGAATATTGCCATGCGTTCTTTTGTCGTAATTATTAGGCTCCCAACGTTTTCCATTTTTTTGTTTTAATACTAGATGAGAGTCATCAAGCAATGACAGCACATGATATCGGGCTGGTCGATCTAATGCTGTCATGTATATTGCCGGTTTAATCAAAGAACCAATGGGGCGTTTCGCATCTAAAGCTCGATTAAATGCATTTTTATCTTTATTCCTATCTCCAACCAGTGCAAGCACCTCACCACTATGTTGCTCAACAACAACCAAAGCCGATTGCAGAGTTCCTGGATTAAATCCTTTCTCTTTTTCTAATTTAGAAAGACTCTTCGTAACACTGTTTTGCGATATTTCCTGCTTATCTACATCTAACGTGGTGTGTATTTGTAAGCCTTCGTTTCTGAGGTCGTCAATACGATAATCCCGCTTTAGATGGCGTCTGACTAAATCAATATATGCTGGATATTTTGCGCTACTCCATCGCGGCTTAGCTGTTACACCCAGAGGTTTAGATGTTGCAAGTTTTAATTCTGTATGACTGATGAATTCTTGCTCCCATAATAAATTAAGCACAAGATTTCGACGTTTCAAAGCTCTTTCAGCTTGTTTACGTGGATTATAGAATGAGGCTCCTTTGACCATTCCGACTAATAATGCAATCTCCGCATTATTTAATTCAGCTAGTGGTTTAGAGAAGTAAAATTCTGCAGCGGTACCAAAACCATGAATGCTACGTTGGCCATTTTGCCCCAAATATATTTCATTGACGTAAGCACTTAAAATATTTTCTTTCGTGTAATGATATTCCAGCATCAATGCCATTAACATCTCGTTAATCTTGCGTGTAAACGTCCGTTCATGAGTTAAAAACATATTTTTAATTAATTGCTGCGTGAGTGTGCTGCCTCCTTGCGTCACTTTCCCTCTAATAATGTTGATATAGATTGATCGTAAAATACCGAAGGGATCTAGCCCGAAATGTTCAAAATAATGCCTATCTTCTACTGCAATTAATGCCTCTATTAACGTTTCGGGAATTTCCTTGTAGGTAATAAGAACACGATCTTCATCGTGCAACGGGAACACTTTGCCAATTAAAGCCGGCGTCAACCTTATGATCGAAACGTTTTGACCGCTTATCATTTCAGTAATATCTGTGATTTGTTGGCCGTTGAATCGAATTTTCAATTTCTTTGCTGCTTCGGTGCCATCCCAATAATGAAATTGTCGCGTATAGACTTCAATCGTTGAACCACGGAGCCGAAATTGACCCGAACCTGTTAGTGTAGAAACATTTTGATATGCGGCGCTTTTGAGCTTTTCAGTAACTAACTTTTGCCCATAACGCCGACCGGCATAAAGTTCCAATGGTTGTGCGTAGACTCTCGCCGGAACAGACCAACGTTTTCCATCAAAATCTTTTCTAATCTGGAAATCAAGCCACACACAATAAGACAAAAAGACACAAACCAGAATAAATATTAGTTGCAGCATCCATTTCTTTAATAAAGACGTGACCTTTTTCTTCTTTGACTGAGTTTTTTTTTGTTTTCGAGAAGTTTTGCGTTTTGTGGGCATTAAATAGGGTTGTTGAATAAGATTTTATGATAATTCAGGGATAATCTTCCACTAGTTCACGCATAAACGTACATCGTTGGTATGCCCCTTAGCAATTGCTCCGGCATTGCTCAAATAAGCTATATACACGGCGATACTCAAACGATAGACATTATATCCGTATAAATAAAAAAAAAGGCCCCGTAAAAACGGGGCCTATCAGAAATTCAGAGAATCTCGCTTTGCCGACGTTAGACAGACTTTAGCAAGTGCTCAACTAACGCCCTTCGGCGTTTTTTCCTAGCATCAATGACTGCCCTGGCCTTTACTCTGCGTTCTTTATCGCGCTGACCAAGCGTCTTTTTCTGCTTATCTTCTTCTAGATTTTTTTTTGGCTTTCTTCTTAGCCTTTTTCTTAGCTGTTTTCTTTTTAGCCTTTTTCTTAGCTACTTTTTTCTTGGCCTTTTTCCTAGTGGCTTTTTTCTTTGCCTTTTTCCTAGTAGCCTTTTTCTTTGCCTTTTTCTTGGCTTTCTTCTTGGTCTTTTTCTTAGTAGCTTTTTTCTTTGCTTTCTTTTTAGCCTTTTTCTTGGCTTTCTTTCTAGCTACTTTTTTCTTTGCTTTCTTCTTAGCTACTTTCTTCTTTGCAGACCGTTTTGCGACTTTCTTTTTCGCAGTCTTCTTCTTTGCTTTTTTCTTTGCCATGTTTAGAGACTCCCCTAGAAACTGAATATTTGTATTAACAAAATGAATATATACATTACATTAAACATACACGCAAACAATTATAGTCATGTTTTATCTTTTTTCTATAATTTTTTTTAAATTAATGTTTATAGATCACAAAATTAATACTTTTTTGTCGTTTTATTTACAACAATTGATGTTAAACAAATCATTAGCAATAAGGTTATGTTAGTTGTGAAAGTATATCGTTCATCACATCATTCACATCATTCATACCATTTACACTAACGTATTTTGTTTTAGACCCATCTTGATTTGCTAAGTCAGTATAATATTTTACTAACGGAGATGTTTGTTCGTGATAAACGTCTAAACGCTTCTTAACGGTCTCTTCTTTATCATCATCCCTTTGTACTATGTCTTCACCAGTAACATCATCCTTGCCTTCAACCTTCGGTGGATTGAACTCAACATGATAGGTTCTTCCAGAAGCTAAATGTGCTCTGCGGCCACTCATGCGGCTAACAATAGCACTATCTTCTACTTTAATTTCAACAACATATTCAACATCTATGTCTAAGCCAACCATGCCGTCAGCTTGCGCGATTGTTCTAGGGAAACCATCAAGTAGATAACCGTTTTCACAGTCGTCTTCATTAACACGCTCCTTTACCAAGCCAAGAATTAATTCGTCAGAGACTAAGCCACCGGCATCCATAACTTTCTTTGCTTCAAGTCCTAGCGGTGTTCCAGCACTCACTGCTGCACGTAACATGTCGCCTGTTGAGATCTGTGGAATGTTAAATTTTTCTTTTATCAAGTTTGCTTGAGTACCTTTACCTGCTCCTGGTGGTCCTAATAATATTATTTTCACTTTTACTTTCCTCCCGTTTAGTATTCAAATATATATTTACTACATTGATATAATGATAATCATGTCAAAAATTAAGGCAAAAATCCCATGAAGATTGAACTTGATAGCGAATTTTCTACTTCAAACAAAATTATTTCCTATTCTAACGATTCATTTAAATTAAAAGATACGCTTGTAGAAACAAATCTTGTTATCTCAAAGGATCGTTTAATTAAAAACTGGTTGGTAGATTCTTATCAAAATCTTGCAACGCAACATCTAGATCAAATCATTTCATGGCAACCAGAACTAATAATAATTGGTATCGGTAATGCACCAAGCTTTCCAAACCCTGAGTTAACTGCCCATGCTGCATCAAAAAACATAGGCCTGGAAATAATGGACACAGGTGCAGCCTGTCGAAGTTATAACTTATTAGTTGATGAAGGCAGAGATGTCGTTGCCTGCTTGTTTCTATCTGATAATTAGTTCTCCATATTTAAGGTATCAAGAGAGAGTCCTTCTCTTTCTAAAATTTGCCGCAAACGCTTGATCGCCTCAATCTGAATTTGTCTGACCCGTTCTCGGGTGACACCTAATTCATTACCAATCTCTTCCAATGTGGATATTTCACTACCATGAAGGCCAAAACGCCGTTCAACGACGGCGCATTGTTTATCACTAAGTAGATTCAACCAGGCATCGATATGCTCTTTTACATCATTATTTTGCAATAGTCGTGATGGATCCAGATTATGTTCGTCCGGCAATGTATCTAGCAGGGTGTTATCCGAATCATAAGGACTAGGACTATCAACAGAAGTAGTTCGCGCATTTAAACCGAGCATGCGCTCCACAACTTCAATCGGTTGATCGAGCATTTCAGCAACATCTTCCGGGCTCGGTTCACGATCAAGCGTTTGTGCAAGCTTTCGTGCTGCTCGTAAATAAATATTGATCTCTTTTACAACATGGATAGGCAAGCGTACTGTTCGCGTCTGATTCATCAATGCCCGCTCGATTGTTTGCCTTATCCACCAGGTCGCGTATGTCGAAAAGCGAAAACCTCTTTCTGGGTCAAATTTCTCAACAGCACGAATCAACCCCAGATTTCCTTCTTCTATTAAATCTAGTAGAGCAAGGCCACGATTCATATAACGACGCGCAATTTTTACGACGAGACGCAAATTACTTTCAATCATGCGTTTTCTAGCGCTTTCATCACCCTTTAATGACTTTCGTGAGAAATAAACTTCCTCTTCAGCAGTCAATAAGGGTGAAAAACCAATCTCATTCAAATACAAACGCGTTGCATCCAGGTCGCCAGATGTAACTGGTGCTGCTTCAGTAATTATTTTTTTAGTGTGTTTCTCATCGCCCTTTTCATCAATCCCGCCGACATCTTCCAATTCTTCATTGCTCAAGGAAGCGTCATCGCTCTCATTATCTTTTGATTTTTGTGCTGATTTTGAGTTTGTCGTATCGTCTTTCATACAACCACCGTTACGATAAATACTTATGCACGTTTTTTAGGCAGATGCTTGGTAGGCGTAATAGGTTTACCATTCTTACGTATTTCAAAATGGAGCACCGTACGACCGGTGTGGTCTTGTCCCATTTCAGAGATTTGCTGACCAGCGTTAACTCTATCTCCTTCCTTGACCAAAAGTTTGCTGTTATATGCATAGGCACTCAGATACGTTTCATTATGTTTTATGATAATAAGCTTACCATAACCGAGAAGTCCACTCCCACTGTATACAACTTCGCCAGCAGCCGCAGCTTTTATACGCTGCCCAGATTTGCCAGAGATATCTATCCCTTTTTTTGATGTAGGTGAATTAGATTTGACTAATTTTCCTGTTGTCGGCCACGACCATTTAATGGGTCCTTTTGGTAAAGCCGCCTTGGGCTTGTTTTTTTGCGCAACAACATTTGTTTTTTTAACTGGCTTTTTAGATGTTGCTTTAGTTACTGGTTTTGGTGACGGAGGAGGTGCTTTTTTTACAATTACCTTTGGTTTTATCGGGTCAACTTTCTTTTGAAGAATGGGTTTTAAACGAATGAGTTGTCCTGGATAAATCGTATAGGGGGAATTGATCTTGTTCCAGCTTGCTACCGCTTTATAATCATGATTATAACGCCAGGCAATTGAATATAAGGTGTCACCTTTACCAACTATATGGTAACCCGATTTATTCTGTATAGTTGATTTAGCTTTTGGCGCTGGCTTTGATTGTTTGCTTGTACCGCGTTGAGTTGTTGTCGGCGCTGTTTCTTTAACTTCACCACGATTAGCGACCGGGGCTACACCCACTCCAGAACATGCCTGTAGCAAGATAATAATTAACAAATAAATTACATTCTTATAACAAGATCTCATCCTATCCCTTTTAAGTTGTATCAATGCCACCAAGCATGGGTACAAAACTTACCGAATCAATAATTTCTTCCTCAAACCCATCTTCTTTACGGGTAATCAATAATAATTTCTGATCACCTGACTTACCAACTGGAATAATTAATCGTCCCTCTATAGCCAATTGCTCCAATAGTGCTTCAGGAACACCAATAGGTGCTGCTGCGACAATAATGCCATCAAAAGGGGCATGTGTTGGCCAACCAATATTACCATCAGCATGTTTGCTACGAATATTAGTACAACCTAATTTTTGAAAACGTTCACGCGCTCGTATTAATAGGCCATTGATACGTTCAACGGTGTAAATGCGTTTGGTAAATTGCGCCATAATGACTGTTTGATATCCGCAACCGGTACCCACTTCCAACACATTTTCCAGCGATCTATCTTTTATCAACGCTTCCGTCATTTTTGCAACAATATAGGGTTGTGAAATTGTTTGGCTAAACCCGATAGGAAGTGCAGTATTTTCATACGCGCGAGTAGCCAAGGCTTCATCAACAAAAAGATGCCGTGGTGTATTACGGATAGCATCAAGCACAACATCTGAATGAATCCCCATTTCTACCAAAGTATCTGCAAGTCGGTCACGTGTGCGCTGTGACGTCATACCAATACCACTATGTTCTGCCATCATCAGTGCAGACCTTCTATCCAGCTAGATAGCGATTGCAAAGACTGATGTCGTGTCAAATCAATCTGTAAGGGTGTAATGGAAACTTTACCAGTACGAATAGCATGAAAATCCGTACCTTCACCAGCATCTTGTTCAGAACCAACTGGCCCAACCCAATAAACTTTTCTACCTCGGGGGTCTAATGTTTCCAGAACCGGTTCAGATTTATGTCGGTTACCCAATCGCGTTACCGCCATACCTTTTATTTGGTCAAAATCGATATCAGGAATATTCACATTTAACAATACATCATCAAAGGGTCTCTGAATGAGTGATTCAATGATTTTTCTGGCGATTGTGACTGCTGGTTTATAATCAGACTGTCTTTCTCCAGCAAGAGAAAATGCGATTGCCGGGCAACCCAAAAAACGTCCTTCCATTGCTGCCGCTACAGTCCCGGAATAAAGCACATCATCACCCAGGTTTGCGCCAGTATTGATACCACTGATCACCATGTCAGGTTCTTCATCTAACAGTCCAGTAATAGCTAGATGGACACAGTCAGTTGGTGTGCCGTTGACATAATGGAAACCACGACTATCTTGTTTAACATGCAGTGGCGCGTCTAATGTCAGTGAATTACTCGCGCCGCTACGGTCTCTATCAGGCGCAACAACGGTTACCTTGCCTAACTCAGCCAACATCTCTGCCAAGGCAGCTAATGCAGGTGACTGGTAACCATCATCATTACTTAATAAAAAATGCATCGTTATTTATAGTGGCTATTGCTACGAAAGTTAAAATTGATTTGGACAATAACGCTCCCGGTGTTTTGAGAACAGACAAAAATGATTCTGAAACATCACACATCATAAGGGTGCTTTTAGCTTAGTAAAAATTCTAATAAGGCCTTCTGTGAGTGCAAACGATTGCCCGCTTCATCCCAAACAACGCTTTGCGGCCCTTCCAGAACCTCGGCAGAGACTTCTTCGCCTCGATGCGCCGGCAAACAATGCATAAACAAGGCATCGCCATTAGCACATTCCATTAAATCGGTATTAACCTGATAAGGCGCGAATTGTTCTATTCTTTGATTCTGTTCTTCTTCTTGTCCCATGCTGGCCCAAACATCTGTTACCACTAGATCCGCATTCTTGACAGCGGTCATCGGATCACGTTCTATCGAAACAAATTCTTTTGTGGATTCTAATATACCGGCATCAGGAGCATAGTCTTCAGGACAAGACACGATTAGTTGAAAATTAAAAATTTTGGCCGCATTCATATAGGAATGGCACATATTATTGCCATCACCCAGCCAGACTACTTTTTTATCTTCAATCGAACCGCGTTTTTCATAATAAGTTAGTAAGTCTGCTAACAATTGACAGGGATGATAACTATCGGATAATCCATTGATGACCGGCACATCCGAATAGGAGGCAAAAGTTTCAAGTCGTTCATGCTCAAATGTTCTTAACATGATGCAATCAACCATCCTTGATAAAACACGCGCAGTATCTTCTATTGGTTCACCACGTCCGATTTGAGAGCCGGTTGGTGAAAGATAGATGGCATGACCACCTAATTGCGCCATACCCGCTTCAAATGAGACACGTGTACGTGTAGATGACTTTTCAAAGATCATCCCTAATACGCGATTATTCAGTGTCGTATCGTAATTCTTTTCTTCTACCTGCTTTTTTAAGACAGACGCACGATTGATGATCGACAATAACTCATCGCGACTTAAACTATTTAGTGTCAAAAAATGTCTAGGGTTCATAATTTCACCTTCAAGCTAGATAGGCTTTGAGTAATTTACTCAATTTAGTAACAATTTGATCTGCTTCTGAATCACTCATCACTAATACAGGTAATAAACGAATAACATTACCCGCAGTTACATTGATCAATAATTTTTCTTTTAATGCTAAAGCGACTAAGTCAGGCGCATCCTCATCTAATTCAATAGCCAACATTAATCCAGCACCGCGAATCTCTTTTATACCTGGAACAGCTTTTAACGCCTGTTTCAAGCCGTCTAACAATCGATTCCCAAGCACTTCCGCACGTTGTGCAAGATTGTCGGCTTCCAAAACTTCAATCACCGCTAACGCCGCTCTGGAGGCTAATGGGTTTCCACCAAAGGTGGAGCCATGGTTGCCAGGTTGAAATAAGTTTGCCGCCTCGCCTCTTGCAAGACAGGCACCGATAGGGACACCATTACCCAAGGCCTTAGCCAAGGTCATAACGTCTGGCATTACATCTTCATATTGAAAGGCGAACCATTTTCCGGTTCGACACATCCCGGTTTGAATCTCATCAACCATCATTAAACAATCGTGTTCATCGCAAAATGTTCTGACCGCTTTCAAATAACCTGCATCAGGGATTACGACACCACCCTCACCCAATATAGGTTCAACCATGACTGCGACGATATTTAAATCCTCATTTGCAAGTGCTTTCAGTGCATCAATATCGTTATAGGGAATATGTCTAAAGCCTTCGACCAAAGGATCAAAACCTTGATGCACTTTAGGATTGCCCGTTGCACTTAAAGTCGCCATGGTTCGGCCGTGAAAACTTTTTTCCATCACGACAATGACAGGCTTATCGATCTTTTTATTACTCGCGTACAAACGTGCTAATTTTATCGCCGCCTCATTGGCTTCAGCACCAGAGTTGCCAAAAAACACCTTCTCCATGCCAGAATGCTGAACCAGTTTTTCAGCCAGCTTTTCTTGTAAAGGAATACGATAAAGATTAGAAGTATGAATTAATTTCGCCGCTTGATCGGCAATCGCCTCTTGCACGGCAGGATGCGCATGACCTAAACCACAAACAGCAATACCGCTGAGCGCATCCAGATAGCGCTCTCCTTGAACATCTGTGAGCCAAGTACCTGAGCCTGTTATAAACTCAATCGACAACGGTTGATAATTTGACATTAAAGCACTGCTCATTGAAATACATTCCAAACAATTCGATATTTATCCGTCTCTAAAAATCGCCACTCGAAAACTGGTTTTATACGTTTTTTACTGCCTAGATCACTAGAGGCATCCTGTAGCTGGGGTATAAATTACATCCCTATAAATAACAAGCCCGGCCATGAGCCGGGCTCAAACACAAAAAATGGTTACTAAATCTTATAAAGGCAAACCATGACCATAACCCACCATGCACATCAACATAGGGATAGAAAGAAAGGTATTGGTTCGTGATGCCATTAGCGCGACAACTTTACCTTTAGCAATCTCATCGGCACTAGCTTCAACCATACCCAGGATCTTCTTCTGGTTCGGCCAGATCAATACCCAAACATTGAAGAGCATGATTGTGCCCATCCAGGCACCTAAACCAATAACCAAACCACCCTCTTGTAACAAGAAAGCATTCTTAAGACCAACACCCAATGATTCCAGTGCTGAGGCCCCAGTTAACCAGGTACCTAATGCGCCCCAACGAAACCACCACAACGCACGAGGTGCGACATATTTATTGATTGCAGCAGGGCCAGGACCGCCCTCATCAGCTAAAGCCACACCAACCGCCGGGACTTGTACGAAATTGAAGTAATAAAGCAGACCAATCCAGATAACGCCAAAAAAGACATGTAACCAGACCGTTAAAGACAATAGGTTGAACTCTGGCTTGCCGCCAACCAAAAACATAACAACTATAGCTGTTACAAAACCAAGCGCTAACGTGCCATGCACTGATTTGAGTGGATTCATACTAATTCTCCCGGGATAAAAATAAGTGTTTCTTAAAGAAACAGTAAAATGTTGGCTAGGATTATACTGATGTCAGTGTTCGCTTCCACCCCTTTCACATCAGAATAACGCTAAAGGACAGGATTATGCGCTTTCAGCAGTAAAAATAAGGCATAAACGCGCATTTCCAGCTAAAACAAGTATTTACAGAAAAATACTATGACTTGAAATCGACAATATCGCCCATATCTAGATTGACTAATACAAGCACCCCCAACAAATGGTGATTGCTTGTCTCTTTCGCGTATAATCCGCCACAAAGTAAAACAAGATACTAACCCGAGGTAAATGTAATGGAACCAATGGAACAAATTAAAGCGAAACTAGCAGAAAACCCTGTCGTACTTTTCATGAAAGGCTCACCCGACTTCCCACAGTGCGGCTTTTCAATGAAAACCGTTCAAGCACTGAAAGAATGTGATGTTGAATTCGGTTTTGTCGACGTACTGGCACAACCAGAGATGCGTCAAAACCTGCCACAATATTCAAACTGGCCAACATTTCCACAAGTCTTCATCAACGGCGAACTCGTCGGCGGCTGCGATATCGTTATGGATCTACATGAAAAAGGCGAATTGCAAAAGATGACAAAAGAGGCAGTAGGTAGTTAATAGCATTTTAGATTGAGAGTAGTAATTTAATTTACTACTCTCAAGTTGTACCTTAATCTTTTTTTAAATATTTACTGTTAAAAAACTATCTCAATTTATACCCATTAATAATAACTCTTACCTCTTTCACTTCAATTCCCTGTTTCTTTTTTAACGAGCCTAGTCTCTCATTTACTGATGTCGTCTCCGGCAATCCCAATGATTCGATAATATAACTAGCCGGAACACTTGTAGCCTCTTCGACTTCTTTTAATGTCATTGAACCATTTATAGTCGTGGCCTCTGACTTATGACGTGAAAACGATGCTGATTCTTTGCTTTGTATTTCTATCGGGCTGAGTAGTGGTGCAATGGCTAGTGCAATTACAGTGATAAGTCCAACTATCCCTAGTCCGACTCGTAAGCCTGAAGCTTCATGATGCTGACCACTAACGACGTTCGCAATCCAGCGCCAGTGCAAAACTAAATGAAGTGCCAGTATTGAAAAAAAGATAACTGAAATCCAGAAATGAAGCCCACCCCATTCGTGTCTATCAAGTCCCCAGATTGTTGAATAACTTCCACTGCCGGGAGGTAGAACATATCTCATTAGCACACCGGTGCTCGTCAATAAGACAAATCCAATAAATGCGACTGTGTCGATAATAAAGTTAAGATTGGTACGTTTCATGTTTTGAAGATTAGCATATGGACTGACTGGCCATGCGAAATATGAATGGGTTTATTTCTTATCCTGCTCATCCAATAACCTTGCAATTTCATCTTCCCCCATGGGTTTCTTTCTTTTAATACGTAAACTCGCTCGCCATTCTTTACTAAAATCTTTTTGCAATCGCATATTAATAGCAATAACAATCAGCATCGCGATAAACGCTCCCAGACTAGCTAATGCCATGTCTTTTTGTGCGTCCCAAACATCTCCTTGTGTGCCAAGATAAGCAACGCCCAGATCACCGCCAAACACTTCAGCTGCGGCCCATTCGAACAGTTCGAATGTCATTGAGGCGGCGATGGTGAATAGCAAAGGCAAGAAATAACCCCAAAAGCCTTTGCCGTATGCAATACGACAATAGATTTCTCTAAAGGGATAGGCCATTAATAAGCCATAAAGAAAATGAACCAGGCGATCGAAATGATTTCTATCCCATCCCATCATCTCGTTAAGACTAAAATTAAAATGTGTCATTAAAAAAGAATCATATGGCACTCTGGCATAGGTGTAGTGCGCCCCAATTTCATGTAGACACATGAATATAAAAATCAGGCTGTAGGATATTCTTGAGAATGTAAAACTTTTATAGCTTGCCGCCATGATGATAACGAATGCCAGTACCAAGACATTTTCCAATGCCCAGTCAGATCGATCATAAGGAGATATTGCGAGTATTAAAAACACAAGAAGAAAAACAAAAGAGAGTATTAAAAAATATCGTTTATGCGTCATGGCTAGACCCATTCTAACAGTCCTTTAAAACGATCTTTTATACAAAAACCAATTTAAAGAATATTGTTCAGGCGAGTTCATCTGCAAATTGATGATTAACATCTCGGTGATGTCCTTCATCTGCGCGAACGGCTATTACAACATCACGTAAACGAGCGTTAGCAGGTAAATCCCAATATTCAATAGCAAGCTCAGGAGCGGGAACATTCTCATGTGTCCCATCATCAATACCCGCCAAATATTCGGTGTAACTGTATACGGCTTCCTCTTCAAAATAACCAACAATACGATGTGCCGTTTTTGCTGAACAAATATAAATAAGAAAGAATAAATTATAAAAGATCCCTTGCGCAAGAAAAATAAGAAAACGCTCAAACATTGAAGGCTGGGCAATTTGAATGAACGTCATTAAGTGCATGCGTTCGTTCTCCGCTTCTTCGAGCAGCACACGAATCCATCCATGGTCACTTTCCATGCGTCGTAATGCACGCAGATGTCTTAAAGACCCGGCAACCATGCCAGGCACAGCCGCCACCGTTTCTAAAACAACAGCACGATGACCGTATCGTTTCGCAAAAAAAGTATCTGCAAAAAACCGAAGGAACTTAGTGAAGGCAAACGCAACTCGATCTGAAATACATTTCGCATTATGGTGGCTCTCAATTAATACTGCATCATCCATTTTTTATTCCTTGAATTTATGTACTTGAATTATTAAGACAGACTAATGTGAATAATATTTTTACTACTCATAACCGCTATCAACCCACACACATTTGCCCCCGCTTTCTTCTTTGATTCTTTCTAGATATTTTTCATGCTCCGCGAGTTCTTCTGGTGTCGCTTCGATGACACGTAATGGTTTACGATTAACGTCGACAATTCTAGCTTTAGTTTGATCTGCAGCCTGCTGCTCTTGTGAAGAATCAAAACTCAAGGTTTCTTGACCACCTGTCATTACCAGATACACATCTAACAGTATCCGTGCGTCGAGTAGTGCGCCATGTAAATCGCGTTCTGAATTATCTATTTCATAACGCTTGCATAAAGCATCAAGATTATTCTTTTGTCCGGGATGTTTTTCACGCGCCATCATTAAAGTATCGACAACGGAACAGTAGTCTTCTGTCTTGCCCCATTTTCTGCCTAATTTTTTTAATTCAGCATTTAAAAATCCAACATCAAATGGTGCGTTGTGGATAACCAGTTCGCTATCTCGAATAAAGTCGATAAATTCCTGAGCTATATCAGCAAAGCGTGGTTTGTCTGCTAGAAAATCATTGCCGATGCCATGCACATTGAATGCGCCATCATCAATTTCTCTATCGGGATTCAGATATTGATGAAAGTGCCGGTCGGTCTTACGTCGATTAACAATCTCAACACAACCTATCTCGATAATGCGGTGGCCTTGTTTTGGTTCCAGTCCCGTCGTTTCTGTATCAAGAACAATCTGCCTCACGACACATCTCTCTCGAACATCTCATCGATGGCACGGTTTGCTAGTTGATCAACGCGTTCATTTTCATCATGTCCACTATGGCCTTTGACCCATTCCCATTTTATTTGATGATGTGCGCAGGCTTGATCCAGTCGTAACCATAGATCTTTATTCTTTACTGGCTTCTTGGCGGCTGTTTTCCAGCCTCGGCTCTTCCAACCCTCGATCCATTCGGTAATGCCCTTCATGACATATTGTGAGTCAGTAGTCAGCACAACATCACATTCCCCTTTTAATGCTTCGAGTCCCATAATTGCGGCCATTAATTCCATACGGTTGTTAGTAGTTTCTATCTCAGCACCATAGAGTTCTTTTTCAGTGTTGTTATATTTTAATAAGGTTCCCCATCCGCCCGGCCCCGGGTTGCCTCGGCATGCGCCATCGGAAAAGATGTGTGTTGTTTCAATCATAATTTTTTTATAGATGTTCTTGTGGTGGGTTCAATTGCTCCTTGCCCAATCATATTTGGTTTGGCACGCCATTGCATCTTGATCGGATTTAAGGGCACGGTACGCTTTTTGGCAACGACAACATACAAGCCACCGAAGACTGGCCAACAATAACGACCCAACCGTTCTAACGGTAACAATTTCTTTAATAGCTTTTGATTAGTTAACGGTGGTGAAAAGAAAAAACCGTTTATCTTTTCAACTTCAAAATCCAGTAACGACAACCAATCTTTTAATCTGGGGATTGAGATCAACTGTCCGCTCCAGGGCATTTCACCCCACCAGCATTTAAACAAATGCCAAAGACCCCAAAGACTCAATGGGTTGATGCCGATAATAACGACATGTCCATCACCAATAAGGACACGTTCCATTTCTCGCAATAACTTGTGCGCATCTTTGGAGTATTCAAGAATGTGCGGTAGGACGATGACATCGACACTATCCATTGCAATCGGTAATTCTTCTGCGCTGGTGTGTACTGCCGTTACGCTATTGTTTAATTCCGTATTATCCAGAAAGAGTATTGTTTTATTGGTAATGCGCGATGCTGCCAGATAGCTTGATTCTGCCGAGTAGCCATACTGTAAAATATGATAACCAAACAAGTTTGGCAGGATATCCTCAAGTTGTTCAATCTCTGCGGCATAGACCGTCCTGCCCAATGGACCATTAAACCAGCTTGAGAATTTTTCTCTGAGTGATAATGTCTTTGTATTTTTAGAACTCATGAATTAAGTCACACACCACATAATTAACAATCTGACTCGGACTATAGATAAAATAATGCTAGAGATCATACCCCTACCAGCACTAAAGGATAACTATATCTGGTTATTGAAAAACACGATAAGCCGACACGTTGCTATTGTCGACCCTAGCGAGGCAGAACCAGTGCTGAATGTTATTAAATCTGAAGGCCTAATTCCAATAGCAATCATGATCACGCATCATCATTGGGATCATGTTGGCGGTATCTCTGGCATTACTGAACAATTCGATATCCCGGTTTATACGCCGAAAACAGAATCTGTCGTCGGCAGCACAAATCCGGTTGGCGAAGGAGATGTCGTCGCACTAACAGAATTGAGCCTGAATCTGAAAATATTAGATGTACCTGGTCATACCTCTGGTGCAGTGGCCTATTACACTGATGCTATGGTCTTCAGTGGTGACACACTGTTTACCGCTGGTTGTGGACGCATGTTTGAGGGTACGCCACCACAAATGCATGCCTCTTTATCAAAATTCAAGACCTTGCCTGACAGTACATTGCTCTATTGCGGCCATGAATATACCGTAGCCAACCTCAAGTTTGCTGCTAAGGTCGAGCCCAATAACGTCGCCATACAAAGACGCTTGCAACTTGCTGAAGAGACCAGAAAATCAAACCATCCTACCGTACCAGCGACACTGGCAGAGGAGAAACAAACAAATCCATTTTTACGTTGCGAAGAGCGTGATGTTATCTCAGCAGCCAGTCATTTTTCAGCTAAAAAGCTGAATGAAACAGCCGATGTTTTTGCTGCAGTACGGCAATGGAAGGACCATTTTTAATAGCTAACTAAAAAATAATTTTTAATCTGAAAATTTAGTACTTGACCCAAACGCATCCTGTCCCTAGCATTCGGCCATGCATATGATACGTACAGCAATTATTTGCTTAGCTCCACTAATAATCAGCGCTTGTAACCCCAGCTCTACCCGTCCCGATTTAGTAGACCCTGCACTGACCGCAGATAAAAGCCAGACACTAACACTGACTGCAATTCAAGCCGAGCATAAGCCGAAGGCAAGCAGTTCTAAAATCAATGTTGATAATGACCTCGAAAATCAGGTCGCTCATAAAGCAGAGCACACTAATCTCTGGTTTTTAATCAAAGATGACCTGCAATTTGACAGCAATATAAACCAACGCAGTGTTAAAGATAAAATCGCGTGGTTTGCTCGTAATCAAGACTACATGGATCGTGTTTCGGTTCGCGCTCAGCCTTACCTGTTTTATATTATTTCCAAATTAAAAGAACGTAATATGCCGCTTGACTTAGCACTATTACCCATCGTGGAAAGCGCCTATCACCCGTTTGCCTATTCTCCCAGTCATGCCTCAGGCATCTGGCAGTTTATCCCGGCAACCGGCAAACGTTTTGGCATGAAACAGAACTGGTGGTATGACGGTCGTCGCGACATCATCGCAGCAACTGATGGTGCACTTGATTACCTGCAAAGTTTACATAAACGGTTTAATGGTAACTGGTTCCATGCTCTCGCTGCCTACAATGCCGGTGAAGGCAATGTTGAGAAGGCGATAAGAAGGAACAAAAAAGCCGGTAAGAAAATCGATTTTTGGTCATTACGATTACCACGCGAGACTCGAAGTTATGTGCCTAGTCTTTTAGCTGTGGCTGAAGTTCTGAGAAACAATACTAAATACAATATCAGTTTCAAGACTATTCCGAATAAGCCGCACTTTGAGAGTATTGATGTCAGTAGTCAGATTGATCTAGCAACTGTCGCTAAGCTTTCTGGTTTGACTATGGATGAAGTTTACACCCTGAATCCGGGCTTTAATCGTTGGGCAACTGATCCTAAAGGACCGCATCGTATACTGATTCCGACAAACAAAGCCAATAGCTTTAAACAAAAGCTGGCATCACTGCCCAAATCTGAACGCATTAGCTGGAAACAACACAATATTCGTGCAGGTGAGTCACTAAGCCAAATCGCTGCACGTTATCAAACCAGTATAACGGCTTTGAAAGGAATCAATCGTCTAAAGGGTAGCCGGATTAGAGCAGGACAATCACTGTTGATTCCAACTGCAAAAGAATCCAACAAATATTATTCCTTGAGTGCCGATGCCAGAAAATTTAAAGGCCTTAACAAGACGGGTGATGGCAAACGTTATATCTATTCTGTGAAACGTGGCGACAATCTTTGGGATATTGGTCGTCACTACGGTATTAGCGTAAATCAATTGACACAATGGAATGGTATTTCAAGAAAGAGTTTGCTGAAACCTGGACAAAAACTAACTGTATGGGTTAAACAGGATGCAAATAAACAGAAAGACAACTTAGTTAAAACCGTTGCGAATAAAACGTCAACTAATGCCTATATAGTAAAACCAGGTGATTCCTTGTGGTTGATTGCAAGGAAGTTTGATATCCACGTTAGAGATTTGCTCAGTTGGAACAACATAAAAAAAGGCACACATCTTCAACCTGGCCAGAGCTTAATCGTTCAAGAAGCAGTCACTGGCGTCTAAAACACTGTTCAAAAAATCATTTTTTATACTGTCACGTAAGTAAGCTATTCTCATAGCAATTCATTTTCACGTACAATAAAGAATATGATACGTTTATGGAAGTTATGCTTTCGAATTTTACTTCGCCTGTTTTACAGGGTCGAAGTCTCTGGTTTGGAAAACTACGAAAAAGCAGGTGACCGTGTCTTAATCGTCGCGAATCACACCTCACTACTCGATGGTATCTTGCTTTATGCTTGGTTACCCGAAACACCCACCTTCGCTATCAATACATCAATAGCAGCTAAAAGAATATTTAAACCATTTTTATTCTTTGTTGACTTGTTTGAGATGGATGCAACAAACCCCTTGTCCGTAAAATCAATGGTCAAATATATCAAGCAAAATAAAAAAGCAGTGATATTTCCAGAAGGACGCATCACCGTAACCGGATCTTTAATGAAGATTTATGAGGGGCCGGGCTTAATTGCCGATAAGAGTGACGCGACCATCCTGCCTATTGCTATTGAAGGAGCACAATATAGTCGTTTGTCTTATATGAAAGGACGCGGACATGTGCGTTGGTTTCCGAAAGTCACCGTAACTATCTTGCCCCCGGAAAAAATAGAAGTTTCATCAAAACTCTTAGGTCATGATCGTAGAAAAGCAGCCTCGCGACAATTACAAGACTTAATGTTCAAGCTGACATACTCAAGCTTTGATCAAAAAAGAACCCTCTACTCAACTATGCTTGATGCTAGCAAGCAGTTTGGGCCAAAGCAGATAATTCTAGAAGACTTCAAACGTGAGCAATTAAATTATAAACAATTAATCTTACGCAGTATTTTATTAAGCGGCCTAATAAAAAAGCAAACCAAGGCAGGTGAACATATAGGTGTATTACTGCCCAATGTTAATGCTTTGCCAATATTTTTCTTTGCCTTGCAGTCTATTGGTCGTGTTCCCGCGATGTTAAACTTTACTTCTGGTGCACTAACAATAAAACGCGCCTGTGAGACTGCACAGGCAAAGATTATTTACACATCAAGAGGCTTTATAGAGAATGCCAAGCTCGAAAAGATGGCAGCGGAACTTGAGAAAGATTTTACTGTTATCTATCTGGAAGATTTTAAACAAAGTATCAGTTTGGCAACAAAACTATCTGCCTTGTATAAGAGCAGAAATCCGGCAAGACATTATGCTAAGCAAGGCCTGAATACAAACCCGGAGGCTACAGCAGTTATATTGTTCACCTCTGGTTCAGAAGGTCATCCTAAAGGCGTCGTGCTTTCGCATAGTAATATCCTGGCTAATTATGCTCAGGTTCGCTGTCATATTAATTTCACCCCAAAAGATACTATTTTTAATTGCTTGCCACTATTTCATTCGTTCGGACTCAACGCTGGTTTCTTGATGCCGCTTTTTGGGGGTGGAAAAGTATTTCTTTATCCTTCTCCTTTACATTATCGAATTATTCCTGAATTAATTTACGAATTGGGAGCAACTATATTCTTTGCGACCGATACTTTTTTTAAAGGTTATGCTCGATATGCACATCCTTTTGATCTAAACACTTTGAATTATGTCGTCGCGGGAGCAGAGAAATTGCATGATGACACGATACACTTATGGATGAATAAATTTGGCCTGCGTATATTGCAAGGTTATGGGGTGACCGAGGCTAGCCCGGTTATATCAGTCAATAATAAAATGCTAAATAAATTCGGTACCGCAGGTCGTTTAGTCTCTGAGATGGAATACTACATAAAACCGGTTGATGGTATAAAAGATGGCGGACATCTTATCGTAAGAGGGCCTAATATCATGCAAGGTTATCTCAGTCACGATAAACCCGGCGAAATACAAGCACCAGCAACCAAGCGTGGCGCCGGTTGGTACGACACTGGTGATATTGTCGATATTGATGATGAAGGGTTTATCACTATTCTCGGGCGCGCAAAACGCTTTGCGAAAATTGGCGGCGAAATGGTTTCCTTAACAGCGGTTGAAGAATTGGCTAGTCTGACATGGCCGAATATGAATCACGCTGCTGTCGCAGTACACGATGCACGTAAAGGTGAAAAAATAATCCTCTTCACCGATAGCAAAAACACTGAACGGAAACAATTGCAAGAAGTCGCTAAAAACAAACATATGGGCGAATTGATTATTGCTAAAATCATAATTCATATTGAAGTGGTCCCTGTTTTAAGTACTGGCAAAACCGACTATCTTAATCTTGATAAACTAGCAGTAGCCTATAATGATGACAAAGAGGGGAGTAGTTGGAGAGAGATGTTAAGCAAATTGATTACGCACGACTCAACTGAAAAAAACTAGTCATCATGGCCCTACTGCTTGTTCAATTGCAGTAATAATTTTATTTACGACCTCTCTTAAAATTTCTTCAGCAATAGGAAAAGCATTTTTTATCATACGCTATAACTTCTTTATATTTCTAATTTAAATTAGTTATCAGAGTCTCTAGTCAAGATATTTAATATTGATGACAGTCAATATTTGCTTTGCGCCTTGTCTTTCAAAAATTATTTCATCTTCAATAGTTTTACCTAATATTAATTTTGCTAATGGTGAGTCAACTGTAATGTACTGTTCATTTTCATCGAACTCATCTGCACCAACAATACGATGTCGCCGCTCTACGCCAGATTCATCTTCAATCGTTACCCATGCACCAAAAAATATTCTAGTTGTATCCTGTACTTCTCGCACTACCGTTAGTTTAGGCATGCGCCGTTGCAAATAACCTATTCGTGAATCAATCTCACGTAATTGTTTTTTACGATAGATATATTCAGCATTCTCAGACCGATCGCCTTCTGCAGCGGCAGCGGTAACTGCCTTTGCCACAACATTACGTTTTGTCCATAACGCCGCATTCTCCTGTTCTAGCTTTTTATAGCCTTCTGGCGTTATATATGGCGCAGACTTTGGTGCCGGTGCTCGCCAACGTCCCATAACTAGTCCACCGATCTAGCCAATATCATACTGATCTGGCAATACGGTCTTTGCGCTTCTTCCTGCCACAGATTCATACATTCCTGTACCTGTCTTTTCTGTCTTTTATTCCTAGGTTCTTCATCGATGGCCCCCCAATGAGATAGCGCTCGGATCACATCCTGTGTTAAGAAAAAGGTATCTTTTTTTATGCGCCGCAAAAAATACGGTCCCGAGGCACCGCCCAATTGCTTAAAGCGTTTTTTCAGCACCTCCCAGAACTCAACAATATTGTCTGATGGCCATTCCGCGACATAATTTACAAAACCACCCTGCTCTTCATTTAGCTCATAAATAGTCTGAGCATTATGTCTTACGCTTTGAATCTTACCCCAGTGTCTCACTATGCGTTTATCATCCATCAAATGCTGTAAGTCCTCATCACTCATCATGCGTACCGCATCGATATCAAAACACCTAAATACCTCTTCAAATGCAGGCCACTTATTATCGATAATTTTGCGATTCAATCCTGCCTGAAAAATACGCCTAGTCATGTTCGATAAACAGAAACTGTCTGAGAGTTTTTTAAGCTCTTTTTCCGAGTCTGGCGTGGGTAATAAAGCTTCCAAGGGATTAACACCACCATTTATGTCTAAGGCGGCTTCATATATTCTTTCAAATTTCTGCATATGTATTATTTTAATAAACCAGATAAAATTTACTTAAAAAAGCTGAGTAATTCCTTCTGTATAGATTAGCGTTTAATATAGAGAAAAAATTATAACGTAATTCGGAGACAATTCATGAAGCGATTAGAAGCATTTATCCGTAATATCCCGGATTTTCCTGAACCTGGAATTCAGTTTAAGGATATCACTCCGCTAGTCAAAGAACCTGATATGCTGAGGCTGGCTGTTCATCAATTAATTCATCCCTTTCTCGGCGATAACATTACCGCAGTAGCAGGCATGGAAGCACGTGGATTCATATTTGGTAGTCTTGTTGCTTGGGAGCTCGGCATTGGTTTTATTCCACTGCGTAAACCCGGCAAATTACCGTATGACGTGCAAAGCATGTCCTACGACCTCGAATACGGATCAGCCACACTGGAAGTGCATACCGATGCTCTGAAAAAAGGAGACCGTGTGTTATTGGTTGATGATTTGATCGCAACCGGTGGTACCGCAGCGGCTAGTTGCGAATTAATCGAGAAACTCGGTGCGGAAGTAGCGGCTTGTGCCTTTGTCGTCGAACTCGACTTTCTTAAGGGTAGAGATAAACTAGCAGAATATAATATTCATTCCTTAATACATTATTAGAATCAAGACTGGGCCTGCCATTCATCAATGACGTCTTGTGCAGCACGAAACGCTTCTTGTGCTGCTGGCGCGCCGCAATACACGACAGAATGTAATAACACTTCCTGAATCTCTTCAACTGTGCAGCCATTGTTTAATGCACCACGGACATGGCCTTTTAATTCCGTAGGTGCTTTAAGTGCTGCCAGCATGGCTATAGTTATTAATGATCGTGTTTGCCGTGGCAAGCCATCGCGTTGCCAGGTTGATCCCCAGGCATGTTCATTAATCCAGTCTTGAAGTGGTGCGGTTAATTCCGTCGTGTTATCAACCGCACGTTTGACAAATTTTTCGCCCATGACTTCCGTACGAACTTTAATACCATTTTTTTTAGATTCTTCAGTCATAATTTTTAATCATTAGTAAAAGTTATTAGTCAAACCAAGCCACCATTAATATTGATCGACTCTCCTGATAAGTAAGATGATTCATCAGAGGCTAAAAATACAACTGCTGCTGCGACATCTTCTGGTTTTCCAAAACGTCCTAAAGGGATTTCCTTTATTCTTGCTTGAAAGTATTCATCTTGCATATGTTCTTCAGCAAAGGATGTGGCTATCCATCCAGGTGAAACCATATTGACGCGAATTTGAGGCCCCACTGTTTTTGCAAATGAACGGGTAAAGCCCAGAACACCTGCTTTTGATGCTGCAAATATTTGTGGATTAGTGCCTTCAAATCCATGCGTTGCTAAATCCCAACCCATATTCACTATTACGCCTGAACCCTGTGCTTGCATAGTTGATGTTACCGACCAACAGGCATTCATCGTACCCTTAAGATCAACGTTTAATAATTGCTCTAACTTTTCATCGAGCTTAGCCGAGGCACCAGCACCAGTGAGAATATCTGCGCCAGCATTATTAATCCAGATATCAATACGGCCAAATTCTGACAAGGTTGTTGCGATAAGACGACCAATATCTGCTTTATTCGCCATATCTGCTTGAATAGCAATCGCGTCCTGCCCCATGCCCTTAATTGCTTCGACCACTTTTTCTGCACTATCTTTGGATTTGCGGTAATTGACGACAACCGCAGCCCCTTCTTTTGCGAATAATGCTGCGATCCCAGCACCTATACCGCTGCTGGCTCCAGTAATGACTGCTATTTTATCTTTAAGACGTTCCATTTATTAATTAAGTCGTTTATCGTGAGCGCGCTATTCTAACTGACACCACCTATTTTGGCATGTTTAAAGTTGCTGTAATCATCCCGAGCTACAACCGTGCGGCGTTTCTTGAACGCGCTTTAGCATCGGTTATTGCTCAGACATATCCTGTTACCGAGATTATTGTTATTGATGATGGCTCTACTGATAACACACAACAGCTCATCGAAGATAACTACTCTCAAATACGCTATCTACAACAAACGAATATGGGTGTTAGCGCAGCGAGAAATGCAGGAATAAACGCAACAACATGCGAATGGGTTTGTTTACTCGACTCGGATGACACTTGGCAACCTGACAAACTTGAAAAGCAATGCAAGGCACTCACAGAGAAGCCCATCCATCTCTTCTGCCATACCAATGAGTCCTGGTATCGCAATGGCAAGAGACTAAATCAGGGAAAGAAACATGAAAAACACGGCGGTAATGTCTTTAAACATTGCTTACCACTTTGTGCGATTTCTCCATCATCAACAATGATTAAAAAAGAACTGTTTGATAAGGTCGGTTTGTTTGATGAAAAGCTCCCGGCATGTGAAGATTACGATATGTGGTTACGGATTTGTGGCGAGTATCCGGTATTGTTTCTTGACGAGGCGTTAACGAATAAATTTGGTGGTCATGAAGACCAGTTATCAAGACAGCATTGGGGCATGGATCGGTTTCGAATTATAGCCTTGCAAAAATGCATCGCGTCACAAAAGTTAACTGATTCAGATCGCGAAGCAGCAATTAATATGTTAATAAACAAGATCAGCATCTTTCTGAAAGGCGCTGAGAAACATGGCAAGAATGAGCATTGCGAAGAATTTGAGGCCCTGGCAGAACACTATGGCAAAACACTATGCTTGAAGACATAAAAACATACCGCAAGATATCTGACACACTGCATACAGCAGCACAACCCACTGTTGAGCAGTTTGAATCGATAAAAAAAGCCGGTGTTGACTTAGTCATCAACTTGGCCTTGTCTGATTCGCCCGGCGCAATCGAGAATGAATATCATATCGTGCAAGAATGCACCATGGATTATATTCATATCCCGGTCGATTTTAAAAAGCCTGAGATTACAGATTTAAAACGCTTCTTTCAGATTATGGAACAGAACAAAGAAAAAAATGTACTAGTACATTGTGCTTACAACTGGCGTGTCTCCTCCTTTATCTATTTATATCGCGTTATCGCACAAGATTGTGATGAAGATACTGCGAAACAAGACATGTTAGATATTTGGGGCCCCGATGAGACTTGGCAATCTTTTATTAATGCCTGCCTAGCTAATAAAAATGCTTTAAATACAGAATAATGATTCATCTATTTTGTGCACTTCCCTGTGAAGCAGAGCCACTTATTCAGCATTTCAAACTATCTGCAATAAAAGAATTTGATTTGTTTCGAATTTATCAATCGAAAGACAAAGAAATAAGCTTAACAACGACAGGGATCGGCAAACTAAATACCGCCGCCGCAGTGTGCTTTCAACATGCCTGCTTAAAAACTTCTGCTAGTGACATCTGGTTAAACATTGGCGTTGCTGGCCATGCTAATCTTGCTCTAGGTGAAGCGCGTCTAGTTAATAAAATTACTGACGAACATGACAATGCTACTTGGTATCCACAGATTATTTTCAATTCTCCTTGTAAAAGCACCCATTTAATTACATTAGATAAGCCGTCAACGGATTATCAAGATGCACTATATGACATGGAAGCCTCTGCTTTTTATCAGATGGCTATACGCTTAGGCACAGCTGAATTAATTCATTGCTTAAAGATTATTTCAGATAACACTGCACAAAACACCGCAACAGTGAATGCCGACAAAGTAAAAAAAATGATTTCCGCACAAGTTCAAACAATAGAAAAACTAATTGATTGTCTGAAACCCTTGTCGGCAGAAATCCATTCAATTACGTGCAAACCAGCGCATTATCAACACTTCATTGAAGAATGGCATTTCACAAAATCTGAAAGCATTCAGTTATCACGTTTATTACGTCAGTGGGCATTACGTTTGCCTGACGAAGATGTTATGCAATTAGTTACTAATAATAAATCGGGGAAGGCTGTATTAAAAACATTGCGATCTACAATCAACAATTCAGAGTTTATAATTCATGATTAGTACGATTTACATAGAAGAAGAGATCGCTAATCATCCACGAACGCTGGCTATTCTTAAACGTTTTCCAGATGCAACAAAAATATCATGTCAACGATATGGCGAGATATTCAATCGTAAATCACAAAATTTTCGATTACAGAAAAAACAGCCTGCGTTAATTCTCGCAAAGAAACATAAAGGTCTCGCATTACCTACACCCAAACAATACGCTATTGGCGCAGAATATAATTATTACTTTTCACATATGCTGAATTGTTTGTATGACTGTCGTTATTGTTTTTTACAAGGCATGTTTCAGTCAGCGCATTATATTTTATTCGTGAATTATGAAGACTTTACCGAAGAGATGACTTCTATTTTAAATCAACATAACAATGAACCAGTACATTTTTTCTCTGGCTATGATTGTGACAGTCTTGCGCTTGATCCTGTCACGGGCTTTACCAGTGCATTCTTACCTTTCTTCGAAAGCAATCCGCAAGCATTGCTTGAGCTAAGAACTAAAAGCACGCAGATACGCAGTTTATTAAAACGAGAGCCGATTAAGAATTGTGTTATCGCATTTAGTTTTACGCCCGATAAAATTGCCAGAACACTTGAACATAAAGCGCCTGATATAAATAAACGACTACAATCCATACTAGATCTACAAGAAGCCGGCTGGCAAATCGGCTTACGCTTCGACCCACTTATCTATACAAAAGATTTCGCTATAGAATACAGCGAGTTATTTAAAAAAATTTTTTCAAAGATTAATCCTCAGCTAACACATTCGATTAGTTTAGGTGCTTTCAGATTACCCAAAGATTATTTTCGTAAACTTGAAAAACTTTATCCTGATGACATCCTTTTTTCTTCGCCGCTTGCGGAAGAGGACAATAATATTGGTTATCCGTCTGAAATACGTAATGATATGCTTGAGTTTTGTACAAACATCATCACTCAACATATTCCAGCTGAAAAGTTTTTCCCTTGTCATGAGACTGTTTGATCGAAGCGCCGATGACAGATCAAAATATTATCCTGATAACCTTTGCCGCTTATCTGCTTCTGCTTTTTACAATCGCCTGGTTCAGCTTACGTCGCACACATAATCAATCAGACTATATTCTTGGCGGCAGAAAGCTGGGTAGCTGGACTACGGCAATTAGTGCCGGCGCATCGGACATGAGTGGCTGGTTATTATTGGGTTTGCCCGGCTATGCTTTTTTTGCCGGCTTTGAAGCTATATGGATTGCTGTTGGTCTGTATATAGGTACTTGTGTTAACTGGTATTTCGTTGCCCCCCGCTTGCGCGTTCAAACGCAATCATTAAACAATGCGCTTACTATACCGGAATATTTTGAATATCGATTTAATGACTCATCACATCTATTACGACTTATTTCCGCAGCTTTTATTCTTATATTTTATCTGTTTTATACTAGTTCGGGGCTAGTTGCTGGCGGCAAATTATTCGAATCCGTTTTTGGTCTTTCTTATCAATGGGCTGTCATTATTGGCGCATTAACGATTCTCAGCTATACCTGTCTGGGTGGTTTTCTTGCTGTCTCGTGGACAGATTTAATGCAAGGTTTATTGATGGCATTGGCTTTAAGTTATGTTGCGATTGTTTCTGTCTACAGCATTCATGGTTTTGAAGCCATGTATAACTGGATGAACATCATCAATCCTGAGTTACTAAACCCTTATACCAGCGCAGCAAATGGGCCGTTAGGTTTTATCGGAATTGTTTCATTATTAGCATGGGGGCTCGGATACTTTGGTCAGCCACACATACTGGTTCGTTTTATGGCGATAAAGTCTGAAAAAATGATTCCAAAAGCACGCACTATTGCAATTTACTGGACTGCCATTGGATTATTTAGCGCATTATTAATTGGGTTTTCAGGTATCGCATTATTAGGCAATGAATTACAAGCCAGCGATAGCGAAAAAGTTTTTATTGAGTTACTTAGATTATTGTTACACCCGATACCCGCAGGTATTTGTTTAGCCGCGATCCTCGCTGCCATTATGAGCACCGCCGATTCACAATTACTGGTTGCCTCTTCAGCAATAACTGAAGACATTTATAAAATCATTAATATAAAAGCCACAGATAAACAATTAATGTTGTTGGGTAGAGTGGCTGTTATTTTACTCACCCTCTTGGCAACAGTACTTGCATTGCAAGCAGACAATAATGTATTGGATATGGTTGCCTATGCTTGGGCAGGATTTGGCGCTACCTTTGGTCCAGTTATTCTTCTATCACTCTATTGGAAAGAAATGACACGTCATTCTGCATTAGTAGGAATGCTGACCGGCGGCATCACGGTTATCGTCTGGAAGAATATTGAATCAAGCTATCGCATATTTGAGCTTTATGAGCTTGTGCCTGGATTTATTCTGGCGCTGGTTTGTATTGTACTAAATCAAACCCTGCAACAGGCTAAATTGCAGCGTCAATAACTGTTTCAAATATTTGACGCACCCTATCCCGATATTGCATCAAGCAATCCTGATATTCTGCTATTGCCTTATCATGATCATCAGAGAAAAAGCCTAATGCTCTTGCCAACGGCAATAGTGATTTCGTGTCTTTTGTGACATTGCTGATCGACTTCATATCAAACACACGTAATGCTGCTTCACTTTTTTTGTAAAAATTATAGGCTTCTAATAATGTTGATACTGTCTTGTCACTGATTAAGCCGAGCTTTGATGATTCCTTTAATACCTGACGCGTGCTGGAATTTCTTAATTGTGGATATTTAATAGCATAAGCCAGTTGTAAAAAATGTGTCAGAAAATCAATATCCATCACACCACCTTTACCACGCTTTAGATCTATCTTGTCACTGCCACCAGCCAGCTCTTGTTCCACCAGAAAACGTGTTTTTATAATTTCCTTGGCAAGATAAGATAGCTCATATTCAGCATAGACATTAGTCAAAATGGCATGCTTGACTTGCTCTGACAATTCCTCATCACCGACAACGACGCGACAACGGGTCATCATTTGTCGTTCCCAGATCTCACGTCCAGATTGATGAAATTGCAAGAAACTCTCTAATGGTGTTATTAATACCCCTGAGTTTCCATGGGGCCTTAGTCGCATATCTATTTCATACAAAGCGCCTGACGGATCCATAGTAGCGATATAGCGCAACATTTTTCTAACCTTGTTGACAATGTACTCATTACTATTTTTAACCATCACTTTTTCAATAAAGATCAGGTCCAGATCAGATCCGTAATTCATCTCGTCGCCGGCAAAACGGCCCATAGCTAAAATGCTACACTGAATCGTTTCTAGCTGGTCAAGACCAAATAAGCTGTACATGACTATCAATACATTTTCTGCAAGTCGTGTTAATAAGGCTTCTGCCTGTTCTTGATTGACCACATCACCTAACTGCAGCAGCAAGATAGATAGCATAACTTCATTCTTTCGTATTCTTAGTCGTTCAATTTCCTCATCCAATATGCCATCAGAAGAAATATCTTTTAAACCATCTAATGATGCTTCAACTACAGACACATTTTGCTTGTCATTATCGAACAAGCTAATAATGTGACTACCTCGATAAAAACAAAAACGGGTAAAATACCAACTTGCACCAAACAAAGAGGTCATTAGTGACAGAGCTTCAACAGACATCCTCCAATTTTCTTGTTGAGAGAGCTCTAGCCATCGTTCGAGACTATTGGCTGCGGTATCCTGATGCCAAGCCAGAGATAAGGCCTGTTTTATTTTCGGATGGTTAATCATTAATAATCAGCATTTTCTGTTAATAATGTTTCAAAATATTTTTTTGCTGTTTGTTGATGCAGAATTAAATCATTATTAAAGTTGTCATAGGCCTCATCAACGCTTTCACCGGCATAACCCATCATCCTTGTGATTTGTTTAAGCTTTACCTTATCATTAGGAAGTTGGTGTGTTTGTTGTTCATCAATCATTTGTAATCGGTTCTCGAGCCTGCGAAGAAAGATATAACTTTCTCTAAGCTCTATTATTTCTTCATCATTGATAAAGCCGAAATGATTCAATTTTCTTAATACCTCTAACGTACTAGTGACCTGTAGTTCAGGGTGATGCCCACCATTGATTATTTGTAGCATTTGCACAAAAAACTCTATATCCCTGATGCCACCTGCACCCAGCTTTATATTCCAGTGCCCTTGTTTTTCTCGTTGCGCAGACATATCACTTTTTATCTTGAAAAAACGGTCTACTTCTTCTGCACTCAGGCTTTTGTGATATACAAATGGTTTCAGTCTGGCGACCATTGCATCGCCCAGTTCTTTTGAACCCGTAACAAAACGCCCTCGTAACCAGGCAATACGTTCCCAGGCCTCTTTTGACGATTGATAATATTCTTCATATTCATCAAGAGAAAATGTTAATGGCGCACTTCGCCCCCATGGCCTTAAATTCAGATCAACTCGATACAAGAATCCATCTTCCGTATTTTCTGTTAATAAGCGACAAAATCGACGAATATGTTGCGTGTAGAATTTATGCATTTCATGGCGCTTCTGATCATCGCTATCCTGAAGCACAAATAAGATATCTACGTCAGAGCTGTAATTTAATTCATTCGCGCCAAGTTTGCCTAGCGCCATAATCGCAATGTCATTATCAGAATCAAAGACTTTGGAATCTTTAGACACTAATCTATGACCAACCCGGATTATTGAATCTGCCAAGTGACTTAAATTTAATAATACGGTTTCATAGGGACTAGTATTACAAACATCCATCCAGGTTATTTGTAATAGAGAACGATATTTAAACAGGCGTAGCTCATTGACATCAGCGATATGATTAATTTCCCGCGCCTGATACGGAGTTCCTATTAAAGCAACAGCATCCGGGTGTCGACTCAAGAAATTTGATAAAAATCGAGATATGCCCAGTATTTGAACTAACCCCGATGTTTGAGCATCGGTAAAGCCATCAATTATGCGAGCAGACTGCTCATTATCGAGCAGTGCTTGCAGTCGGTTTGATGTCGCATCGGGATCCGCAGTTTTCTCGATGAGCTTATCGAGTTTCATGAGCTTAGTATTTTAAAATAACTTATTAGAGTTTATTGTAAATCTCACTTCCTTTTTCCTTAAACTCTTTCGACATGTCATCCATGTTTTCCATGCCTTGTTGGTCCGCATAATCTCTAACATCCTGAGAAATTTTCATAGAACAGAAATTAGGTCCGCACATAGAACAGAAATGGGCAATCTTGTGTCCTTCTTTTGGTAATGTTTCATCATGGAAGTCTTTCGCCCTATCTGGGTCTAAACCGAGATTGAACTGGTCTTCCCAACGGAATTCAAAGCGTGCTTTTGATAAGGCATTGTCTCTTAATTGTGCAGTAGGATGTCCTTTCGCTAGATCAGCCGCATGGGCAGCAATCTTGTAGGTAATGATGCCTTCTTTAACATCATCTTTATTAGGTAGGCCTAGATGTTCTTTAGGGGTGACATAACATAACATTGCCGTGCCATACCAGCCGATCATGGCTGCACCAATAGCAGAAGTAATATGATCATAACCCGGGGCAATGTCTGTCGTTAGTGGCCCTAATGTATAAAAAGGTGCTTCGTGACATTCGTCCATTTCTTTATCAATATTTTCTTTAATCATATGCATCGGCACATGACCAGGTCCTTCGATCATCACTTGCACATCATGCTTCCAGGCAATCTTGGTTAACTCACCCAATGTTTTTAATTCTGAAAACTGTGCTTCATCATTGGCATCGGCTAATGAACCCGGACGCAGACCATCGCCTAAAGAGAACGCAACATCATACTGTTTCATTAATTCGCAGATATCTTCAAAATGTGTGTAAAGAAAGTTTTCTTTATGATGCGCCAAACACCATTTTGCCAGTATTGATCCGCCACGAGACACAATCCCCGTTACCCGTTTTGCAGTTAATGGAATATAAGCCAGACGAACACCGGCATGAATCGTGAAATAATCAACACCCTGCTCAGCTTGCTCAATTAAAGTGTCGCGATAAATCTCCCAGGTCAGGTCTTCCGCCTTACCATTCACTTTTTCCAACGCCTGATAAATAGGCACTGTCCCGATCGGCACAGGTGAATTTCTTACGATCCATTCGCGCGTTTCATGAATGTTTTTACCTGTTGAAAGATCCATAACGGTATCAGCACCATGACGAATCGACCAGGTCATTTTTTCTACTTCTTCTTCGATAGTAGAACCCAGCGCTGAATTACCAATATTGGCATTAATCTTTACCAAAAAATTACGACCAATGATCATTGGCTCTGTTTCCGGGTGATTAATATTATTTGGAATAATGGCTCGTCCGGCGGCAACTTCATCTCGTACAAATTCAGGTGTCACTTCTTCTGGCAGATTGCTTTGCCAAGGCACACCCGCATGTCGTTTAAGTAATGTGGCATCTTTATATTCATTCAAACGTTGATTTTCACGAATCGCGATAAATTCCATCTCTGGGGTGATAATGCCTTTTTTCGCGTAATGCATTTGAGTGACGTTGGCGCCCGCTTTAGCTTCCCGCGGTTTTGGTGGCTCTGCATAACGTAATTTCTGCAATTCAGGGTCATTTAGACGCTCAATTCCGAAATTCGAGCTTGGACCAACGAGTTCAACGGTGTCATTGCGTTCGGCTACCCAGTGTGCTCTCAATGGCTGCAAGCCTTTTCGAATATCAATAGACGCTTCAGGATCAGTATAGGGACCTGAAGTGTCATAAACGGTAATCGGCGTATTTTCCTCAAGACCTTTTTGAGTTTGAGTAGGAGAACAGGAAATTTCCCGCATAGGCACGCGAATATCAGGCCTGGAACCGATAACATGTATCTTTTTCGAATTAGGGATCGCTTCAACAGCTTTTTTGTCTACTGTCGCTGTATCACTCAGGATGGAATCAGGTATTGCACTCATTAAACATGGCCTCTTTTGTATTAAAAGAATTATAATTATGAGCGCCAATGGCAAGATGCTTGCTTCCCTACGCTGGTACTAACCAGATCAGGTCAAGGGTCAATCTCAGCCCACAAAGGCGCCCCTAGCTTGGTGACATGCTATATAATACGATTACGAACTACAACAACATTTAAATAGACTCTAACGAGATATAAAGATATGGATTTTAAACAAGCCCGTTTCAATATGATTGAACAACAGATCCGAACCTGGGAAGTGCTCGACCAGGATGTACTGGACCTATTAAACGAAATTCATCGTGAAGAATTTATCCCTGACACATATAAGAATCTCGCCTTGGCGGACACATCTATTCCAATCGGCCATGATCAAACTACAATGGCTCCTAAATTCGAAGCCCGGATTCTACAATCTCTAGATGTAAAACCTGATGAATCGGTACTGGAAATAGGAACCGGTTGCGGTTATTTCACCGCGCTGCTCGCAAGCTCTGCAAGACAAATTAAAAGTGTTGATATTTTTCCTGACTTTATTGATGCTGCTAGTGAAAAAATAACAAAAACTAAATTAACGAATATCGAACTCGAAAGTTGCGACGCATACTCATTATTAGAAAAATCAGAACGCTATGACATCATTGTATTTACCGCATCATTGCCAACAATGGATGAGCGATTTTTAGGTTTATTGAATGACCATGGTCGTCTGTTTGTCATAGTTGGAGAATCACCCGCCATGGAAGCGCGACTATACACAAAACAAAATGAGTCTAGCTGGTCACTTGAAAGTTTATTTGAGACTGACTTACCCGCCTTGATTGGAGCAAAACAAAAAGATGAGTTCAAATTCTAGTAGTTTATGAAATCAATATCTCCAGCGACGCTTAAAACAATACTCGATGCAGGTGAAAAACCGCGTCTACTCGATGTGCGTGAAGCATGGGAGTACGACTTATGTAGCATCGAAGACTCCACAAACATTAGCATGTCGAATATAGAGCAGATACTAAATGAATTTAAACCGGATGATGAAATAATCGTTATTTGTCATCACGGTATGCGTAGTTTTCAAGTCGCTAATTACCTAGAAGGTAACGACTATAGTAACATCACAAATCTTGAAGGCGGCGTTGATGCCTGGGCCAGGACTGTTGATACAGATATGGCTCAATATTGATAATTAACCTATGACAATAAAAAAATAAAAAGTCCTCTGCATGAATACAAATAACCTTCTAGTAAAATCAACTTTTCTTGCGCTGTCACTTTCACTATCAATAAATAGTTTTGGTTCAGATTTGATGCATGTCTATGAACTGGCTGTGAAAAATGATCAAGAATATATGCAAGCGTTAGCGACACATCGAGTAGCACTGGAATCACGCCCCCAAGCGATGTCACGACTTCTCCCAGAGGTAAATTTTAGCGCCGAAACAATTCGTAATGATCAGGATATCTCTTCCAGCGGCGGCGCAGTGGGTTCAAGTGGTGATGTTAATTTCAATAGCCGCGGTTATCAATTAAGTGTTACCCAACCATTGTTCAGACGTGATCGCTTTATTGCCCTGGCTCAGTCTGGCAGTGAGATAAGAAAGGCAGAGGCTGAGCTTGTTGAGGCACAGCAAGCGTTGATTATTCGAATTGCCGAACGCTATTTCGCTATTCTGGCGGCTATTGATAATATTGAATTTTCAAAGACAGAAGTAAAATCACTAAGCCGACAACTTGAGCAGGCCAACCAACGATTTGAAGTTGGCTTAAGCGCAATAACCGATATGGTTGAGGCTCAGGCTGGATATGACCTGGCTGTGGCACGAGAGATTCAAGCACTCAATGCGCTCGATAATGCTCAGGAAGATATGCGAGAATTGACCGGCGAGTATATATCAACATTTAGTCCATTAGGTGATGCTATGTCGCTGGTTCGTCCCGAACCTGAAGCTATTGAGAGTTGGACTCAATTATCTCTGGATCAAAACCTCGGGGTCCTCGCCGCACGTCATGCTGCTGAAACTGCCAGAAATGAGATAAAACGTCAATCATCAGGTCATTTACCAACACTCGACCTGGTTGCATCTCAATCTTATGGTTCTACTGGGGGTCGATTTGGTTCTAATAAACAACATTCCAGCGCCGTAGGCCTTGAATTAAACATACCCATCTATTCAGGTGGGCTAGTCAATTCACAAACCCGTGAAGCGCATGAAAACTATAATATTGCAATGTATGGTCTAGAACGAGCAAGACGCTCGGCACAACGCTCGACCAGAGCATCTTACCTTGGAGTGGTTTCTGGCATAAGCCAGGTAAAAGCATTAAATCAAGCCGTTATCTCTAGTGAAACTGCATTAAAGGCAACCGAAGCAGGCTTTGAAGTCGGTACACGTACTACTGTTGATGTTGTAGCCACACAACGGGCAACATCTGAAGCACGACGTAATTATAGTCAGGCCAAGTACAATTACATTTTGGACACGCTTGGCCTCAAAAAGGCAGCAGGCACGCTTTCTACGGAAGATATTAAACTCATAAACGCATGGTTAACTGAATGACATGACATCGAAAAATAATCTACAGAACTTATGCGATATTGATGATAGTTGTCTTATCATCATAGATGTACAGGAGAAGTTAACCACCGCTATCCCTGATAAAGTGATAAATCGCTTGAGAAAAAACACAGGCATATTATTAAATGCAGCAAATGAATTGAATGTTCCAGTTATAACAACCGCACAATATCCCAAAGGCCTAGGAGCAACTGAAAAATTTATTACGCAAAACCTGACTGACTCAACCATCACCTTTGAAAAGACCCATTTTTCATGCTTAGGTGCAGATGGATTTACAAAGCACCTGACTGAGCTTAAGAAAAAACAAATTATACTTACCGGGGTCGAAGCACATATTTGTATATTCCAAAGCGCCATCGAACTGAGGCAAACAGGCTTTGATGTTTATGTCGTAATTGATGCTATTGCTTCCAGAGAATTCACAAGCTACGAATCGGCGCTAACGCGATTGAAACAGGCTGGTATCATTTTATTAAATACTGAATCAGTTCTTTTTGAGTGGTTACGAGATGCCTCTCACGAAAACTTTAAAACAATAAGTAAACTAATTCTTTAATTCACATCAAAGTAAATTAGAGATCGCCAGTATTTGCCCAATAGACCTACTTTAGTAATTGTCAATCCAACACAAGCACTTAACAGAGCAGCAGCAAAAATTGTTTTGGCTTCCAGATTATCAGCGTTAGAAAAAACTATAAGCAACATTGTCAATAATGCGGCTATGACCCCCGTTATTTTATCATTAAACGTTTTTTTAATATGATTCATTACTTTAACTTCCGAGAGAATCCCTGGTGTCAAAGTAAAAAGAAAAATGGACAGGAAAATACCAAAATAGATTAATATATTAGTTGATCCAGATGAAACGTAGGTTGCTGTACCGTTATGTAATATTATTCCCAAATAGATACAAACCAACAAAGATAAACACTCCACGCTCAAGATAAAAAAGAAAAATGGTGTGATTCTAAAACCGAATAGTTTAAACATGCGCACTCTCTCTTGTTGTTAAATCTAGATTACAAGGAGTAACGCAATCAATGTGCCATCAGTTTGATATATTCAATATGTTCTGATTGTCTATTGAATTAATATCTTAATAACAATGAGTTAGATATATGTTAATGCCATCATTGATGATTATGCGGTTGGCTTAGAATTACTTTTACTAAAAAAATTCAGTTTTTCGTCGTGTTTCTGAGACGTTTTCAAGGGTATTTAACTCAACGCCTCAATTGCATGCAATAAAGTTGCTTTTTTGATGGGTTTGCTAAGATGCGAGTCACATCCAGCAGCCATACATTTATCTATTTCTTCTCTTATAGCATGTGCTGTTAATGATATGATTTTTGTACGATTCTTATCATTCGCTTTTTCCCATTCTCTTATTAATCGTGTCGCTTCATGACCATCCATAACCGGCATTTGTACATCCATAAATACCAAGTCATAGTCATTCTGTTTGAACATTTCGACAGCTATAGAGCCGTTTTCTGCCTCATCCAAACTATGAGGTGTTTTCTTTATATAGGCTTTGATAAGCATACGATTATCAGGATTATCTTCGACTAATAAGATATGTTTAGGTGTTGCTTCTTCTTCCAGCCCACCATCCTTTATGTCATCAACAAGATTTTCATCTTTATTGTTGATGATTTTATTAATCTCCCTGAATAATTCATATCGTTTTACAGGCTTCATTAATATGCTGTTAATGTCATTAGATTTAGCTAGTTTGGAATGCTTAGCCATGTCTTTTGGATTCACTAATAGAATTACTTTGTGACGCATTTCTGATGCCGTTAATAAAGAATTAATTTTTTCATCCAGAAATGCCAATCGACTTTCAATCAATATTACACTAGCGTCTGGTTTTTTATTTAAAATGTCCACTGCATTTTCATTGGTCGTTGCAACAAAACAGTTTGCACCTGAAGCAATCAATTGTGCTTCTATATTCAGACAATTATCCTCTCGCGAATCAATTACAACAATATTTTTCCCAGTGAACCCCTGCGGCATGATTGGGCATTGTGTTTGCTCAGGCAATGCAGCGTTAATATAAAAGGTGCTCCCTTTATTTTCATCGCTCTCTACCCAGATAGCCCCACACATCATTTCAGTTAAATGTTTACAAATAGTTAAACCTAATCCCGTCCCACCATATTTACGTGTGGTTGACGCATCGGCTTGTGTAAAACTGGAAAAGATTGATTCCAGTTTATCTTTTGGGATACCAATCCCGGTATCACTAACAGAAATAAGCACATATTCATCACTTTGTTCTTTTGTATCAGCTGAAAGTGTCACGATAATTTCACCTGCTGTAGTAAATTTCAGAGCATTACTGATCAGATTCAGTACGATCTGTTTCAACCTGCCGGGGTCACCAACACGATTTATATTTATATTCGTATCTACACGGGTAATTATTTCAATATCTTTATCAGCTGCTTTTAGAGCATAGATTTCAGCGACTTCTTCAATAAGCTCGTTGATGTTGAATGGGATTTCTTCTAACGCGAGTTGCTCTGCCTCAATTTTGGAAAGATCAAGAATATCGTTAACCAGACTTAATAAGGCATCACCAGCCTTTCTAAATACACTGACATAACGACTCTGTTCGTCAGTCAGTTTCGTCTCAGACATCAAATCACTCATGCCAATAATTGCATTCAGCGGAGTCCTTATCTCGTGACTCATACTCGCAAGAAACTCAGACTTCATCCGGACTGACTTAAGCGCCTCATCTCTTGCAATTCCAAGTTCCTTTGTTTGTTCTTGAACTTTTTGCTCAATTACCGCATTTCTTGTTTTTAATTCTTCTTCCTGTTTTATTCTCGCGCTTACCAATCCAAATAGCATCATTAAGATCCCTACACATATTAATGTAGCGACTAGTAACAAATGATATTCAAGATCTGAAAAATAAAGATCTTTTTCAATGATTGTTTTAATAGAATACGGTGGTAGTTGAATAAGCTTTTCTTCAACAAGCGTGTCAACTTTCCATGACTTGTTAGTTTCTCTCTGGTTAGGTTCATTAAAATATAGTAACTGTCGCCCGTATAAGTTAGACGTATCACTAAACATAGTTATGGTTAAGCTACTGTTTTTACCTTTATCGCCTAATAATTTAGTCGGCGATACCAGCACAGAGACCATGCCTTTTACAATACCGTCATATTTTTTTTTCTTAATTGAAGCTTCGCCCCCGAGGCTATAGATTGCTTTAAATAACCAATATTTTCGATCCGGATCGCGTTCTAAATCTGGCGGTGCAGGGACTACTGAACTGGTAGATATCGATGTGTCGATGGCATCTATATATCTAGGATCACTATATATATCTTCACCAATGTTGATCCTTGGTTTGCCACGAGTAGACTCATAGGTTAGACGGAATTCATTAACCCTGTCATCTCCTACGAATGAATAATAATTGATTGCTTCGATGTGTTCATAGCGTTCAAGAACATCATGAGTAAAAGATTCAAACTGATTAGACAAGACATTGTTATTGGATGTCATGAAGGCAGCGACATTATTAGTAACATCATTGCCCGTTAAGACATTACTTGCTACTGCTTGTTGAATCGACAGAATATCAAAATGAAAATCTTTTTGTTTCCGTTCAATAGAGGTTTCCCACGTGCTTTGCATTAGTGTAATGCTAAAAGCAAGACCAAGTAAGAACGTGATTACATAGGTAGATCTGGTTGAAATAGGTCGATGATCATTTTTTTTCAAAATAACACCTTTATTATTTAGGCGTATTCAATTTCTATTCGCTGAAGATAATCATCAAGTAGGTCAATTTTTTCACGTATTTTATCTACATCACTTTCTTTAGCACCAGACTCAATCTCTGCTCCAAGCTCGGACATAAGGTCAAAACCATATCCACCACCCACTCCCTTGGTGCTGTGACCTATAGATTGAATATTCACAAAATCATTATCATCCAATGCAGAACGTAATTTTTCTATATCAGCATTTCGATTTTCAAGAAACCCTGGTATCAACTCTTCGAGATCCGGGTCCACCTGAATTATAATTTTTTCACCTGTCATAATCTAAATAAATATAATTAATTAACTTCCTTTTCAGCACGTTTTTTATCACGGAACGATGCTGGCTCAATATTATACTGATTTAATAATTTATAAAACTCTGTTCGATTACGCCCTGCGATTTTAGCTGCATTAGCCACATGCCCATGCGTGATACGTAAGACACTTAACAAGTAACCTCTTTCAAACGCCTGTTTGGACTCCTTGAGCGTTTGCATATGTATAGGGTCATCATGAACTGCCTTTTTAACCAGACTCAGCGGAATAGTTTTATTTTTAGACAGGGTTGCACATAAATCAATCACATTCATTAATTGTCGAACGTTTCCAGGCCATGGCATACTCACCAGATACTTCATTGCCTCGGGAGAAAACTTTTTATAATCCTGTTTATTGTTTTTTGCGTAAACAGCCAAAAAATGTTCCACAAGCGGCGGAATGTCATCGGTACGCTCAGCAAGGTTCGGGATTTCCAATGGGACAACTTTCAATCGATAATAAAGATCTTCTCTAAATTCCCCCTTCTCCACTGCTTCTTCAAGATTTTTATGGGTTGCCGAGATCAATCGCACATCTATAGGATATGTTTTTGTTGAGCCAACTGGACGCACTTCAAAATCTTGCAAAACTCTCAACAACTTAACCTGTAGAGCAAGCGGCATATCACCAACTTCATCTAGTAAAATAGTGCCGCCATTTGCAGCCTGAAACAGTCCTTCATGTTTAACATTAGCACCGGTAAAAGCCCCTTTTTCATGGCCAAACAGTTCAGATTCAAGTAACTGCTCAGGGATCGCACCACAGTTTACGGCTATAAACCGATGATTTCGCCTGGAACTGGCTTCATGAATAGCTTTCGCAACAACTTCTTTTCCTACACCTGTTGCTCCTGAAATGAATACCGAAACGTCGTTATCCGCAACCAGACTAGCCATCTCAGTGATGTCAGACATTTCCTTACTCTTATAAATTATATTTTTTGTAAACTCATTTAATATTGATTTATTGATAAGGCTTGGAGTGACCCTTTTAACTGTATCCAGAAATTCATTCTGGTTTATTGGTTTGGTCAGGAAAGCTGACGTACCGAGATGCATTGCTTTAATTGCATCTGGAATTTGAGCTTGCCCACTAAGCATAATTACGGGCAGTAATGGGTCATTGTTGTGCAGCTCTGTTAATAATGCCATACCATCCATACCTTCCATATATAGATCGGTAACAACCAAATCAGGGTTATAAATACCTACCTGATTTAACGCTTCTGAACCGGACAATGCACGTTTGACATCAAATTTTTCAATTGTTAGCCAGTTTTCTAATAAATTAAGAACATCATTGTCATCATCAACGATCAAGATTTTTACGCTAGTGCCTGATTTTTTAATTGTCATGGGCATGTTACTTCCAGTTATTGTCAAAGAACTGCATGTAAAGAATTAAAATATAATCGAATTCACCATCATATGGAATTGTAAACCAGATAAATCTTAACTATTTTTCATCTTGTTTGTAAGAACTTGTCATTCAACTGT